>Ga0154742_1061_pt2 | contig 37121 bp, 27 predicted proteins | sample Rifle2008BG16ft_FD_105750 | JGI IMG/M metagenome (GOLD analysis project Ga0154742, IMG submission 105750) | Candidatus Aminicenantes bacterium RBG_16_63_16 | reverse complement strand
GAGCTCGAGGCCGAGCTCAAGGACCTCAAGGTGCAGATCGGCAAATACAAGCGGCAGACCAACGAGGTCAAGACCAACAAGGAGTACGCGGCCCTCCTGAAGGAGATCGAGGAATCCGAGAGGAAGGTTGACAGCCTGGAGGAGGCGTTCATCTCCGAGATGCTCCTCGAGGACGACATCCAGAAGGAGATCCGGGCGGCCAACCTGAAGCTCTCCGAAAACCAAGAAAAACTGACCCGCGAGAAAGAACAGGTCTTCCGGAAAAAGCAGGACGCCGAGGCCAGGGCGGCGCTCCTCGAGAGCCAGAAAGCGGAGCTCGTGCCCCAGTTGCCCCGTGAACAGGTGGCTCTCTACCTCAGGCTGCTCCACAACAAGGGGGGCAACGCCCTCTCCCCGGTCACCGACGATTTCTGCGCGACGTGCCACGTGCGCGTCCGGCCCCAGGTCCTGAACGAGCTCAGGGAAGCCAGGAAGGTAATCCTCTGCGAGAACTGCGGCCGGATCCTGTACTGGAAGGAAAAGCCGGAGGACAAGGCGGAGGCGGAAGCCGGCGCCAAGGCCGATTAGGCCCCCGGGCTGTTTCTTTCCTCCTCATAAAGGGCGTCGATCACCTGTCGGTATTTCTGCTCCACGATGTTCCGTTTGACCTTGAGGCTGGGGGTTATCTCCCCCTCGCCGATCTCGAAATCCCGTTCGAGGACGGCGATCCTTTTGATCCGCTCGTACTGGGAGAGGTTAGGGGTCGCCCGGTCGATCTCGCTCTTGAGAAAGTTCACGATCTGCGGGTTCCGCACCAAATCGGGCCGGCCGGCGAAGTCGATCCGGCTCGCCCGGGCGTAGCCCTCAAGCTTCTCGAAGTTGGGGACGACCAGGGCGCAGATGAAACGCCGCCGGTCGCCCAACACCACCGCGTTGGAGATGTAGGGATTGGTTTTGAGGATGTTCTCGATGGGCTGGGGGGCGATGTTCTTGCCGCCGGCGGTGACGATGATGTCCTTCTTGCGGTCGGTGATCACCAGGAAGCCGTCCTCGTCGAACCGGCCTATGTCACCGGTGTGGAACCAGCCTCCCTCGAACGCCTCCTGCGTCTCCGCCTCCTTTTTGTAGTAGCCCTTCATGACGTTCGGCCCCCGGGTCAGGATCTCGCCGTCGGGGGCGATCTTGACCTCGACGCCCGGAATGGGCTTGCCGACGCTCCCGAACCTGAGGGCTTCAAAGGTGTTGACGGAGATGACCGGCGACGTTTCGGTCAGGCCGTAGCCCTCCATGATGACCAGGCCCAGGGCGTAGAAAAACTCGGCGATGTCCTTGGACAGAGGGGCCCCGCCCGAGACAAAGAAGCGGATCCGGCCGCCGGTTTTCTCAACGATCTTAGAAAACACGAGTTTGTGGGCCAGCCGGCGCTTCCTCTCCAGGCCGCGGCCGATCTTCTCCTGGTCCAGCTTCTTCCGGGCATACTCCCGGCCGACCTTGAGGGCCCAGTAAAAGATCCTCTTTTTCAGCGCCGAGCCCGAGAGCACGGAATCCATGACCCGGGCGTAGATCTTTTCGAACACCCGCGGCACGCTGACCATGATGGTCGGGCGGATCTCGACCAGGTTCTGGCCGACGGTCTCGAGGCTCTCGGCATAGCCGATGGAGCAGCCCACCGATACGTAGGCGAAGGTGACCATCCTCTCCAGGACGTGGGACAGAGGCAGGAAGGACAGGACCGTGTCCGTGGTGTTGAACCCGAGAAGCGGGATGGAGGTCTCGACATTGCTCAGGAAATTGTGGTGGGTCAGGACGACGCCTTTGGGCAGGCCTGTGGTCCCCGACGTATAGATGAGCGACGCTTCGTCCTCGGGCCGGACGGCCTGCACCAGCGATTCAAAGAGCGCCGGCTCCCGGGAGTTGAGTTTCTCCCCCATCGCCAGCACATCCTGAAACGTGAGAACTCCAGGAGGCGCCGTGTCGCTCAGGGTGATGAAATGGCGCACCTGCGCGAGCGAGCTCTTGACGGCCGCTATTTTCTGCCACAGCTCGTCGTTCGAGACGATGACGGCCCGGGCGTCCGAATCGTTGATGATGTACTTGATCTGTTCGGGCACCAGCGTGGTATAGACCGGCACGGTGATCGCGCCAAGGCAGAGGTTGGCCATGTCGCACATCACCCACTCGGGCCTGTTCTCGGAGAGGAGGACGATCTTTTCCCCCTTGACCAGGCCGAGCTCTTTGAGGCCCAGGCAGAAATGCCTCACGCTCCGGCCGAATTCCCCCATGGAGATGGGAACATAACGGCCATCCTTCTTATAGAGCATGAAATCCGGCCTGGGGTAGGCCTTGAGGGTATTCAGGAGCATTTGGGCAAGCGTTTCAGCCATTTTTCCCTCCGATAGAAGTGGGTTCATTGTAGGATGGCGGGAAACGGGCTGTCAAGAAGAAATTGGAGGTGCGCGGTTGACTTTTGGGAGCGCATCTGCTATTCCTGCCCGTTCCATCGGGCCCGGCCCGGGTAGCTGATCATGCCTAACGGAAAAGACAACCTCGTCCTGATCAACGGCTTTTACACGAACAGCATCATCTTGAGAGGGCTGATCGACTTCCTGGACGACCGCTTCAATGTTCATTTTATCGACCTGCCCGGTTTCTGCGCCGGCTCCCCTCCCCTGGAGGAGGTCAACCTCGAGCGCTTTGCCGGGTTCGTCCAGGACCGGATCGATGGCCTCGGCCTCGAGCATTTCGTCATCGGCGGGCTCTCCTTCGGTTTCCTGGTGGCCAACACCCTTTCCCTGGACGGGCGGTGCCGGGCGGTCATGGCCATCTCTCCCTTCCTCGATACGAAATCCCTGAACTTCAGCGCCTTTAAACGCCGGAGCTACCGGCTCTTCACCGAGTTCGCCTCGGCCAGCGGGCTCGCCCGGCGGGCCTGGAACTCCCGGGCCACCCGCCGGTTCGCCCACTGGTACAGCCGATATCCGTCGGAGCGGGTGGACGCGATCCTGGACCAGATGGACGCGCAGACTTTCTTCGAGACCGGACGTCTGATTCTGCGGAACCACCACAGCTCTCCTTTTCACGACCTCCCCTATGTCCTGATCGCCAACCCGAATGACACCACCATCCGCTACGACTACATCCTGAGCCGTTTCCGGGAGCGAGCGGCCAGGCTGCTCGTCGTGGAAACGTGCTTGGATCATTATCCCGACGAGATCACGAAAGAGTATTTCCGCGAACGGTTCGGCCAGGTCGACCTTGACCGGGTGTCCGCCTTCCTCCGCGGTCAGCCGGATTCTTAAAGAAAGCAAGGGAGAATAAGGAATCACTGGGAAACGCCGGGCCGGCCCTGCGGGCGCGGGTCACTCTGAGGAAATGCGGAAGTGGCCAGCCTTGAGAAGCTTGAAGAACGAGCGGGCGCAGGCTTCGATGTCGCGGGCGGCGTCATGGACGCCTTCGTAGGAGTGGCCGAAGCAAAAACAGTGGAGCTCATCGAGCGTCGGCCACTTGAAGCCGAATCCACCGGGCCGCGGCAACTGGCACAGCTCTGTCGTCGATTTCATCGTGCAGATCCCGGGGAGTTCCAGGATTCCCATGGCCTTTCTTGTCCGGACGAGCTCGGCCGCGATGACTTTGCGGTCATAATCCAGGTTGTGGGCGACGAGGGATATGCCGGGGGCTGCCAAGGCTTCCAGGAATTCATCCAGAACCTTCCCCAGGTCCTGGCCGACGCGCCGGGCACGGGCGTGGGTAATGCCATGAATGCTCGTCGCGTCGGCCGGGATCCTGAACCCCTCCGGCCGGACGATGTGGCTGCGGGAGTCTTCGAGGTTCCCCAGGGCATCGTAGCGCGCCCAGGCGAGCTGGACGAGACGGGGCCAGTCGTCGACGGTTTCCACGGAGAAATAGCGGCTCCGGGGAAGCCCGGTCGTCTCGCAGTCGAAAAAGAGGAACTTCAGAGGCGGCGGCATGTCTTCAACTTCCGGAGATAAGGGTTACCCCGACTCGGGCTCCGTGTCAAGATGCCAAGCGGCCATATTGACAGGCGTGCGACGGAGAGGTAAATTTCTGTCCGCCGCCCTAACCGGGAAGGAAGAATGATGGACACCCGATGTTACCATACTGCGCTCGCATCGATTATCCTGGCCGCCTGCACACTCCTCCTCAACCTGGCCGGCTGCCGGTCCGAAAAGCCCGGGGTTGAGGATGAACTGGTCGGTGTCACCCAGTTAGTTGTCAACGGCTCGTTCGAAGAGATGGATGGCCAGAATCCCAGGGGCTGGCAGCCGCGCCTCTGGCAACGAACCGGGGCGACGCTTTCCGTGGAACCTTCGGGACACAGCGGCGGGCGCAGCGTCATGATCTCCTCCGAGAAGGGCGCCGACGCCTCATGGGTCGCCGCCGTTCCTATCAAACCCTACTCGCGCTATAGGCTGAGCGGCTGGATTAAGACGGAGAATCTCGTTCCCGGCACGGGCCGGGGCGCCCAGATCAACATCCGCGGCGAGGCGGATTGGCGGACGCCCCCGGTTACCGGCACGCAGGATTGGACCCCGGTCAAGGTCGAGTTCGACGCCGGCGCCAACGACGCCCTTGAAGTGACGTGCCTCTTCGGCGGCTGGGGCCTGGCTGCGGGCAAGGCCTGGTTCGACGACGTCGAGCTCACCCGGCTTTCCGGAAGGGAGATTGGCCGGCCCGCCGTCTTCATCGACGCCGAGAAAACAGGCAAACCCATGTCCAAATATATCTACGGCCAGTTCATCGAGCATCTGGGGCGGTGCATCTACCAAGGCATCTGGGCCGAGATGCTCGAGGACCGTAAGTTCTTCTGGCCGGTCGGCCAGGGCGAGTCACCCTGGAAGGCGGCCGGCGACGCGGGCGCAGTCAGGATGGACAAGACCAAGCCTTTCACTGGGGTGCACACCCCGCTCGCGACCCGCAACGGGAAAGGGCCGGCCGGGATTTACCAGGAAGGGGTCGCGCTCGTCGCAGGGAGAGAATATGTCGGCCGGGTCGTCCTGGCGGGGGATCCGAGCGCCGCGCCCGTCAACATCAGCCTCATTTGGGGCGATAGCCCGGACGCGCGACAGACGGTTGAGATCAAGGAGATCGGGCGCGAATACCGGCCCCTCCTCTTCTCCTTCCAAGCAGGCGCCTCGACCGCCAACGCCCGGCTCGAGATCACCTCATCGGGCCGCGGCTCGTTCAGGGTCGGGGCGGTCTCGCTCATGCCGACGGACAACGTCAAGGGTTTCCGGCCTGAGGTCTTGGCCTTGCTCAAGGAGCTCAATGCACCCGTTTACCGCTGGCCGGGAGGCAATTTCGTCAGCGGCTACGACTGGCGCGACGGCATCGGCGACCGCGACCGCCGGCCGCCCCGCAAAAACCCCGCCTGGCAGGGCGTCGAGCACAACGACGTCGGCATCCACGAGTATCTCGACTTGATGCGGCTCACAGGCGCCGAGCCCTACATCACGGTCAACAGCGGCCTGGGCGATGTCGCCATGGCCGTCGAGGAGCTCGAATATGCCAACGGCGCGTCCGACTCGAAGATGGGCGCACTTCGGGCGGCCAACGGACATCCGGAGCCGTGGGGCGTCAAGTTCTGGGCCATCGGCAATGAAATGTACGGCGATTGGCAGCTCGGACACATGCCGCTTGCCGATTACGTAAAGAAACATATCCAGTATGCCGAGGCCATGAAGGCCATGGACCCGTCGATCAAGGTCGTGGCCGTGGGCGCCGTCGGCCCCTGGAGCGAGACGATGCTGGCGGAGGCCGCCGACCACATGGACCTCATCAGCGAGCACTTCTATGTCGGGCACAAGCCCGGCCTCCTCAGCCACGTCAACCAGATGCCGTCGTCGGTCCGCCGCATCGCCGACGCCCACCGGAAATATCGCGCCACGATCACGGCCCTCAAGACGAAAGAGGTCCCGGTCGCCCTCGACGAGTGGAACTACTGGTATGGTCCGGACGTCTACGGCGAGATCGGGACGCAGTACTTCCTGGAGGATGCGCTCGGCGTCGCCGCGGCACTCAACGAATACGCCCGTCAGAGCGACGTCTACTTCATGGCCAACTACGCCCAGACCGTGAACGTCATCGGGGCCATTAAAACCTCGAAGACCGCGGCCGTGCTCGACACGACGGGCGTCATCCTGGCGCTCTACCGCAAGCACTTCGGGACAATCCCGGCCGCGGTCGGCGGCGCGCCCGAACCGCTCGACGTCATGGCCTGCTGGAAGGACGAGACGAAAAGCGTCCTGACGCTCTCGATCGTCAACCCGACGAAGCGGACGATGACGCTCAAACTCGATGCCGGGAAGCTCGCCCTGCCCAGGACAGCCAGGTTTTTCCTGGTCGGCGGCCTCGATCCCAGGGCCTGCAACGTGCCCGGGAGGCCGCCGCAGGTCGCCGTCCACGAAACGGCGGACGCGCCTTTCGGGAATAAGCTTCTGGTGCCGCCGATCAGCGTTTCGCTTTACGAGATCGGCGTCCGCTAGCGTTTTATTTTAGCTGAGGTTCTTTTCAATCCTGTCCGCGTAATTGGCGCTCGCCCTGTCCGGAGTGACGAATCGGATCTTATCCGGACTGGACACCCCCAATCCCAGCTCGGCGGCCCGCCGGATTTGTTCCTGTTCAAAAATCCCTGGCTTCATGATGGCCGCATTCGACCCGAGGTCCTTAAGGACGGCCAGTCCGACGGCATCGACCGCGACCCGGTCCGTGCCGGCGATGAAGACGTCCGCACTCGCCCTTGTCCCCTGGCTCGGCCCGCCGTCCACGAACGCCTCGACGCCGTCGAGGATGATGAGCGCCGGCGTGTACCCCTGGTTGATCTCGGCGATCATCTGGCGCTGGTCCGGCGAGCGGTGAAGCTGCCGCATCAGCCGCTTGGGCGTCAGCCCCACGGCCAGCTTGAGAGACATCGTGAAAACGCCGCCGTAGGCATGGGTTTTGAGGCAACAGGTCGAGACGATATAATCGGACTCGACGACTGGTTTGGGGATGAAGAATCCGTCCTCCCAGTGGTTTCCGGGAGGGTTGAAAGGCACCCAGTCGGCCTCGGCCAGTTCCTCGAAGTTGATGATCCCGAAACCGAGCGATCCGCCCAGGGCCAGAATGCCCTTGTCCTCCAGGACCTTTTTGGTCTCGGGGGGACCGCTTCGCTCGCCGACCGTCACCGAAACCGCGCCCCGACTCCTAAGGCCGCCGACAATCGCGCCCAGGGTATCGTTGTGGGTCGAACCGGGGGCCGGGTCGGCGGTGTTGAAGTTCGGCTTGATGAGGACCTGCCGGCCCGCGAGAGACGGGACTTGGAGGAGCTTCATGGCCTCCTCGACGCCCCGCCGCCGGTCGTTCGTCTTGATCAGGGCCACCGTCGTCATCCCGGCCCTGGGGCTCTTGTCCCGGGACAGGAGCGATCCGGCCGCCGGTCTGGCGGCCAGGCCGGCGGCGGCCGCCGCGGTGGATTTCAGAAAATCACGCCGGGAGAATTTCGAAAGTTGGCTGCTGCTCATGGTCTGTGGCGGGCGACCGAAACGGACGTCCCCGGCTGCGTCCCGGGCTAGGAGGTGGATTTGGCCAGGTCGGCCAGCTTCATGTCGGCGAGGAGCTTGTGGAGGAGCGAGGCGTCATTCGTGCCCGACCCGCGGAGCTCGACCGTGAACCGGTTGGCCACGTAGAGCATGACCTCGCAGGACTTGCTGTCTTCGGTTTTTTCGGCCTTCTCCGTGCCCGCGAAGCCCTGGACTTTGATCGACTTCTCGTAGCCGTTCTCGGTCTCGTTCTCGAACTCGGTCATTCCGATCATGGAGAAGCCCATCTGGGCGAGCGGCACGCCGGCGATGTCGGTGATCTTGACCTCGATCGAGACATCGCCGCCTTGCTCATAGGTGACATGGGCTTCCGAGGTGGACATCCCCATGGCCGAGCTGGTCTCTCCCCCGGGCTTCAGCCGGGTGAATCCGCTGAGGTCGGTCTTGGGCAGGAACTCCTGGAGCTTCTTGAAGCTCACGGTCTTCTGGGCCGTCTGGGCGCCCAGCATCAGAAAACCGCCCGCAGCCAGGATCAGGAATACCGCAATTCTTTTTCTCATGGTGTGCTCCTTAAGTCCGCAATCAAGATAAAAACCCTACCTTGTTTATTTTAGCCGGGCGGTGGGCAAGAAAGCAAGGCCGCGTCCCCGGGTGTTATTTAAGCCGCGCTTTTCAGGAAGGGGGCGGCCTCCCATTGACGCGCCGCATGCATATTGCTAACCTTAGCCCAGCCAGACAGGGGCCCATGCACATCCGAGGCCATGAACTCTTCAGACGGGGAAATGGCTCCTTCCGGGGAGAAACGCCATGAAATGTATGCGGTGCCATTTGGAGAATCCCGAGGCATCGGCGTTCTGTTCGAAATGCGGAGCCGCTCTGGCGCCGACGGCGACGGGAGGCTATCCCGCCACCGAAGCCTACGGTTCGGACTCTGTTGATTTCGCGCCCGGCACGGTCATCGACGGCAAATACAAGCTGCTCGAGGAGCTGGGAAGCGGCGGGATGGGTGTCGTCTTTCTGGCCGAACAGACCGAGCCCATCAGCCGGCGGGTGGCCGTCAAGATCATCAAGCTCGGCATGGACACCCGGCAGGTCGTGGCCCGGTTCGAGGCCGAGAGGCAGGCCCTGGCCGTCATGGACCACCCGAATATCGCCAAAGTCTTTGACGCGGGAGCCACGGCGACCGGCCGGCCCTACTTCGTCATGGAGCTGATTTCCGGCATTCCGATGACGGCGTATTGCGACCGGCACCGGCTCTCGATGCGGGAGCGCCTGGAGCTTTTTATCCCCGTCTGCCAGGCCGTTCAGCACGCCCACCAGAAAGGCGTCATCCATCGGGACCTCAAGCCTTCAAACGTCCTGGTGACGATCCAGGAGGGTCAGGCGGTCCCGAAAATCATCGATTTCGGCATCGCCCGGGCGACCGGCCATCAGCTGGCCCAGCGGACCATCTTCACGGAGCAGGGCCAGATGATCGGCACACCCGAGTACATGAGCCCGGAGCAGGCCGAAATGTCGGGCCTGGACATCGACACCCGGACGGACATCTATTCATTGGGGGTCACGCTCTACGAGCTGCTGATCGGCGTTCTGCCTTTTGAGCCGAGAGAGCTCCGGATGGCGGGGTTTGCGGAAATCCAGAGAATCATCCGGGAGGCCGAACCTCCCAAGGCCAGCACCAAGCTCGGAGCCCTGAAAGATACACAACTCGAGATCGCGGAGAGGCGGAAGACGGACCCGGGCACCCTACTGCGCGAGCTCCGGGGCGACCTGGACTGGATCACGATGAAGGCCATGGAGAAAGACCGCACCCGCCGGTACGAGAGCGCCAGCGGGCTGGCGGCAGACATCCGGCACTACCTCAGCAACGAGCCGATCAGCGCCCGGCCGCCCAGCGCGACGTATAAAATCGCCAAGTTCGCCAAGCGCCATAAAGTCGGTCTGGGGGCGGGCATCCTGACGGCGGCCGCTCTCGTCGTCGGTCTGCTGCTGGCAACGACGGGTCTGATCCGGGCCAGACGGGCCGAGGCTGTCGCCACCCGCGAACGGGACAGGGCCAACCAGGAGGCCCAAACCTCCGGTCAGGTCACGGATTTCCTGGTCAGGATGTTCGAGGTCTCCGACCCGAGCGAGGCTCTGGGCAACAAAATTACGGCCCGGGAAATCCTCGACCAGGGGGCCGACAAAATCCAGCGGGATCTCAAGGACCAGCCTCTCATCCAGGCGCGGTTAATGGACACCATGGGCAGCGTCTACCGGAGCCTGGGCCTCTATGGGGCCGCGACCCCTCTGATCGCCGACGCCCTGAAGATCAGGCGCGGCCTGCTCGGGAGCGAGCATCCCGAGCTGGCCGAAAGCCTGGACAGCCTGGCGGTCCTCCATTACTACAAAGGAGAATACAGGGAAGCCGAGCCGCTCTATCGTGAAGCGCTGGCCATGAACCGGAAGCTCCTGGGGAACGAGCACGTTAAGGTCGCCGAAATCCTGAACAACCTCGGGTTGCTTCTCGAAGCCACGGGGAAGTTCGATGAATCCGAATCGCTGCTGCGCCAGGCCCTGGACATGCGCCGCAAGCTGCTCGACGCCGAATCCCCGGAGCTCCTGCAGAGCCTGAACAACCTCGGGCTGCTGCTTGACTCGAGGAGGAAATTCGACGAGGCCGAGCCGCTGCTGCGGGAGGCGCTGACCCTTCGCCGCAAGACCCTGGGGAACGAGCATCCTTCGGTCGCCAACACCCTGAACAACCTGGCGTCGGTCCTCAGCAATAAGGGGAATCTCGCCGAGGCGGAGGCAATGTTCCGCGAAACCCTGGCCATCCGCCGGAAGGTCCTGGGCGAAGAACATCCCCAAGTCGCCCAGAGCCTGAACAACCTGTCCGGCCTCCTCAGGAAAAAAAAGGACTTCAAGGAGGCCGAGAGCTTATTGAGGGAAGCGATCGCCATCAACCGCAAACTGTTAGGGAACGACCACCCCGAGGTGGCGAATTACATCTTCAACATGGGTCATCTGTTCGCGGCCCAGAAAGATTACGCGCAGGCCGACCGCCATTTCCGGGAATCGCTGGCCATCCGCCGCCGAGTTTTGCCGGTCGATCATTGGAGCACCGCCGCGGCCGAGTTTCAAGTCGGAAGCAATCTGATCAGAATGGAGAAATACGCCGAGGCCGAGCCCTACCTGATGGATTGCTACAGGGTCAACAAGACCCAGTTCGGCGTGGAGCATGTCTATACGCAGGCGACCCTCACCCGGATCGTCGACATGTACGACGGCTGGAAAAAGGCGCAGAAAGCCGCCGAATATCGGTCGCTGCTGAAGACAACAGACCCGCCGAAATAGCCCGAAGCAAGGAGGGCGAAGGATGAAAAAGAAGACGGCCGGCGCGGAGGCCAGGAGTCGTCCTAAGCGTCCCGGCGGCTTTTGGGAAACTGCTGGCCAGCGCCGAAGATAAGGAGTTGACTCAAAGGGAGTAACCGCCATGACATCCCGCGAACGGGTCGTTCGAGCCGTCAACCATCAAGTTCCCGATCGCGTGCCGATCGACCTCGGCGCCATGAAAGCCTCCTCGATCGCCGCGATCGCCTACGACAAGCTCAAGCGCCGACTCGGCATCACGACACCGACTAAGGTGATCGACCCGCGGTTCATGATCGCCGCGGTCGAAGACGAGGTCCTGCGCCGGGTCCACGCGGACGTGGTACCGCTCGATTTAACGTGCGCGCTGCCCATGATGCGGCCGGACGGCGAGTGGATTCCGCGACAGCTCTTCGACGGTACCCGCGTCCTTTTTCCGCCGGACACGCGCCTCGCCGAGGACACCGCGGGCAACTGGATTCTTCTCGATGCAGACGGGTCGCCGACGACCTTCCAGATGCCCAAGGGCGGCTATTACTTCGATGACCTGTCGTTCAACCGGGGCGGCGGGCTGGACCCGCAAAAGTTCCGGCCGGTGTCCGACATCCCGGACGAGCACCTGACGCTCCTCGCCGAGTACGGCCGCTCTCTCTACCACAACACTGAGTACGCGATCCTCGGCTGGGGGTTCGGCGTTTGCTTCCTCGGCCTGAGCCTGATCACCGACCGCGCCAGCAACGTCACCCAGGGCCTGACCGATGAGTGGCTGATGATGCTGCTCACGGATAAGGAAACGTGCCACGAGCTCATGGGCCGCTCGGTCGAGGCGACCATCAAATGCCTCAAGTTAGTGCACGAGGCCGTGGGCGACCTCGTCTTCGCCTGGGGTATCGCGGCCGACGACAGCGGCACGCAGCGCGGGGAGTTCATCCGTCCGGAACTTTGGGCGGAGATGATGAAGCCGCATTACCAGAAGATTTGCGACTGGATTCATGCCCACACCCGCTGGAAGGTCTTCCTCCACTGCTGCGGCTCGGTCTACAACCTGATCCCGCATTTCATCGACGCGGGCATCGACATCCTCAACCCGGTGCAGACGTCGGCGGCCAATATGGACCCGGCCAGGCTGAAGCAGCGGTTCGGCGACCGGCTGGTGTTCTGGGGCGGCGGCTGCGATACACAGAGCGTGCTCGGCAGCGCGAGACCCGAGGCCGTCCGGGAGCACGTGCGGGAACGGCTGGAAATCTTCAAACCCGGCGGCGGCTACGTCTTCAACCAGGTCCACAACATCCAGGCGAACGTGCCGCCGGAGAACATCCTAGCCATGTTCGAGGCGGCCTACGAGTTCGGGTCCTGTTGAGCCGCTCACCGCGAACCGCTCAGGTCGTGGTGAACGGAAAGGAATGAGCACATGAAAACCAACCGAAGGGAATTCCTGAAGGCCGCCGGGCTGTCCAGCTTGGGCATCGCCGGCGGCGCTTGGGCGGGTTGGGCCGCCGAAGGGAGCATCGCTGGAGGCGCCGATCTGCCGGGTTGGATAAAAAAGCAAGGTCAAACACACAAACAGCGGTTCAACATGTCCGGCTATCGCGCTCCCAAGATTCCCACCGTCCGGGTGGGGATCATCGGCTTGGGGCAGCGCGGTCCGGCGCACATGTCGGCGATGAGCAATATCGAGGGCGTGGACGTCAAGGCCATGTGCGACCTCCGTCCGGAAAAGGCGGAGGAAGCGAAAAGAAAGCTGGCCGGCACGGGGCATGATCCCGAGCTGTATGCCGGGAGCGCGGAGGTGTGGAAGAGATTGTGCGAGCGGGACGACCTGGACCTCGTGATCATCACCACACCCTGGTATATGCACGCCGAGATGGCGGTTTACGCCATGGAACACGGCCGGCACGTCGCCTCGGAAGTTCCGGCCGCCGGCACCCTTGAGGAATGCTGGCGGCTGGTGGAAACCTCGGAACGGACCCGCCGGCACCTCATGATGATGGAGAACTATGCCTATCTTGAGTTCCAGCTGCTGACGCTCAACCTGGCCCGCCAGGGGTTTTTCGGGGAGGTGGTGCACGGCGAGGGGGCTTACAACACGAGCAAGATGGCGAACAATTTTTCAAAATCCCTTTACTGGGACATGTGGTGGCTGAAGCAGTATGCCCGGCGCAAGGGGAACATCTATCCCACCCACGGCCTCGGGCCGGTCTGCCAGGTCATGGACATCAACCGCGGCGACCGGCTGGACTTCCTGGTTTCCGTTGAAAGTAACGATTTCATGATGCGGGAGAGGGCCAGGGAACTCGCCGAAACGGACGATTTTTTCAAGCCGTTCGTAAGGCATGATTACCGCGGCAACATGAACGTCACGACCATCCGGACCAAAAAAGGGCGCACCATCATGCTCCAGCATGACGCCGCATCGCCTTCGCCGCACAACCTGATCCACGGGATCTACGGGACGAGCGGGGCGGCGCTTTTCGACCCCCCTCCGCCGCGGCTGTCCGTGGGGCAGCACGAGTGGGTCTCCCAGGAAGAATTTGAAAAACTTAAAGAAAAATACACTCCCGAGCTCACCCGAAAGATGGCCGAGATCTCCAAAACCAGCGGCCACGGCGGTTCGGACATCAAAATATGCTGGCGTCTGATCGATTGCCTTCATAACGGCCTGCCGCTCGACCAGGACGTCTACGATGCGGCTGCCTGGAGCTCCATCGTTCCGTTGAGCGAATGGTCGGTGCGCAACCGCTCCAATTCGATTGACGTTCCCGATTTTACGGCCGAGGCATGGGTAACGAACAAACGCAATATGGATATAAATCTTGAATCCGGCGGCAATACAAAAATGGTGTCCCGGTAGAAAGGAGAGCTTCATGCGCCGAAGGAGTTTTATCAAAAGCAGTCTTCTCGCCTCGACGGGAGCCGCCCTGGCCGGAAAAGACCTGGCGATCCCCTGCGCTTCGCCAGCCCGGCGGCCGGCCGCGAAAAGGAAGATCCTGGCCTGGTCTCACAGCTATCTCGATTTCCAGGGGGACGAGGCGAGCGTTAGGCGGGAATTCGAGCGCGCCCGCGAATCGGGGATCGAGCTTCTTCTCCTCTTCGTCCATTCCGTCCCCCAGGAAAATAATGCCTGGTACAGGGCGACCCTGCCGGGCTTTGTCGTCGAGGACAGGCTCACGCGGCTCCAGGCCATCTCCGGAGAGACGGGCCTGGAGATCCATCCGGTCGTCCTGGGCATCAGCGATACGGGCCTCTCCAAATCCGCTCGGGCCGCCCGCTCCTATGCCAGCGGCGCGCCGGGCGGCCATAAGAGGGACGGGACCCTCTGCGCGTCTTGGGAGGCGACGCGGGCGGGAACGCTGCGCATTGCCTCGGATATCATCGCTCAGCATGAGCCGAAAGGCCTCCAGGTCGATTTCATTCGCTATTGGGATACGGGCATCGGGCTCGAGTGGCCCTGCACGTGCTCCGCCTGTCGGACAGGCTACCGGGAGTTCCTGGGCCGCGGGTCCCTGACCGCCGCCGACCTCAAGAAGCCGGGCACCCTCTACAAGTACCTCGAGTTCAGAAATCGTATCATCACCGCCCACCTGCTCAATTTCCGCCGGCTGCTCAAGCAGAGTGGGCTGGAGTATTCGATCGCGGCCCGGGCCGATTATTTCGGGAGCGCCCTCGTCGAGGGCCAGGACTGGCTGAGCTGGGGACGGCAGGGGCTGGTGGATTTCATCTGCCCCATGAACTACAAGCTCGACCGGAAAGAGCACCACGAGACCTTGAGCCTTCAGCTTCAGATCCTCGACGGCGCCGTCCCCGTTTACAGCGGCATCGGCCGGAAGTGGAGCGGCGGCAAGATCACGGCGGAGGAGATGATCCGCCAGGCTGAAGATGCTTTTGAGCTCGGCGCGGCCGGCGTCTGCCTCTTCCATTTCAACGCCCTTCAGGAGGCGGACTTTGCGGCCCTCGGGGAATTCAGTAAAAACTTCGCCTGAAGCGCGGCCGGCGGGCGGCCCCGGTCGCGCGGAGAGGGCGAGGAAAAGCTTTGGAGTGGGATCAGCGGCCCGCGGTCGAGGCTTCGGCTTCGACCTCGTCCGGGCCGAGCGCCCGGGTCCAGATCTTGACGTTCTTCATCCGCCCGCGGAAAAAATCGTGCTGGCCGGCGCCGATCCTTAACGGCAGGCCGTTGGAGAGGTTGAATTCCTGCGGGTCGAAGGTTGAAGATCGGGCGACTCGACGACCGTCGACAAAAAGCTCCAGGCGGTCTTTGTGCCGGACCGCGGCGATGTGGCGCCAGCCGGCCGGAAGCTCGTGATCATAAGTCACGCACTTTCCCGCCTCCCGGGAGAAGACGTGCCCTGAGGGCAGGGTGCCGCAAAAGAGCCGGCCCCGGAAAACGGCCATGGACCAAGCCCGCCGGTATTTCACATCGGGGGTTTTGTCGAGCTGTCCCAGGTCCGTCCACGTCTCTCCACCGTCGTACCGGAATACCTTGGCCAGGGGGAGCGTTCCGATATAAAATATGCCGTTATAGACGGCGACGGCCATCGTCTCCTTCTCGCCCTCGGGGCGGCCGATGGACGTCCACTCGGCACCGCCCTCGTAGCGGAGGATCTCGGCGGTTGGCCAGACGCCGATATGGAGGCGGCCTTGATAGGCCTGGAACGAATAAAGCTGCATGGACCTTTCGCCCGGCGGGATGCCCGGCCGGCCGCAGAATGCCCACACCCTGCCATCGGAGGTCTGAAAGACCCCGCCGCGCTGGTCTTCGAGATACACGTCCCCGCCGCTCCACAGGCTCCCGTTGAAGGCCGCGAGGGTGAAGGTGCGAGCGTCACCGGGCACGCCGGCCAGCGGCCAGCCGCGTTCTCCGTCATAGACGAAGACGCCTTTCATTTTGGCGTTTTGGGTAAACGCGGGTCCTGTGTACAGGCGGTCCTTGAAGACGGCCATCGCCCCGCCGGCGGTGACCCCTTCGGGGCCGCCGCAATCCACCCAGGTCGTCCCGCCCTCGTAGCGGAAGACCCGGCCGCCCGCTGTCGTGTTCTCCGAATCGGGTAGAGATGAACCGCGGGCGGGGTAGAAGCCCGTCCCGGCGTAGAGTTTATCCCTGTACACCGCGAGCGATATGACCGAATTCGAGCCGTCCGGGCTGCCGCAGTCCTCCCACTCCAGGCCGCCCTGATACCTGTAGACGTGGCCCCTCTCGTCCCTCCCCGCTTCGTAAGTCGCGGCATAAAGGTCTCCGCGATAAACGCTCAGGGCGAAGACGAAAACCGCGTTTCCGGGACGCCCTTCATCGGTCCAGGCGGGTTCGAGCCGGGCATTGTCGATCCCAAACTCGACATTCCGGGTGTTGGATTGGGCGACCGTGACACCTTGGAGCGTTTTGACACCGAGGTTGAAGCCCCGGCGTCCGGCCGGGTCGAACCGGCTGAGGATGTCGCCCGGATTATCATCCGTTGAGCTCCCGATATCGACCCAGGCTGAGAGAGTGAATTCCGCCGCGCCAGGGTCCAGAGCCTCAGAGGAAGGAATTTCGACGAAGCTATCCCGGCCGTTGAACTCGGCATAGCCGTCCGGGCTGTACCTTATGTTCCGGCCGGCTGCGTGGCGGCCGTAGCCCGAATAATCCCTGGCGTCGGCAGCGAGCTTCCAAAATCCTGCCGGCCCCCGGTCGGCCGGGCGGCGAGCGCTGTCATTTGCTGAACCCGGCCGAAGAAGCACGGCGGACGCGAGGCCTAGCGCAAGGAAAATGCCGGCGACCGGGCCGATCTTCAAGCCGTCTGTCAGACGCCTTTGTTTCATTTTTGCCTCCGGGATGGATCTCGACGCTGCTTCTCGAGCCAGGCCAGCGCCGGCGGCCCCTTTTCTTCGGAGCCGGAGTCGAAGTCATGGCCGGCATCATAGATGGTCAACCGCGCGATGCCCCGGTCCCTCCGGAACAGGATGGGGTATTTGCGGCCCGGCTCGCTTTCCGTTTCCGTCATCAGGGACGAAGGCAGGCTTCCTTCCCGGGTGATGAATTCGATCTCCTCGAGGCTGAGCTGATGTCCCGGGATGCCGTTGGCTTTAAGAAGCGCGTTGAACGCCCGGAGCGAGTGGTCCACAGGGACCACCCTGCCGCCGTGGCCGTCAAGAATTCCGGTCTGGATGTCGACCGGAGTCCCGGGGGCGGCCTCCAGGCAAAAAAGCGGCGAGCGCCGTCGGTATTCGGTCTCCCGCTCCGGAGTGTCGGGAGGACCGTTGAAACAGCCCCTCATCATTTCCGCATAGCGGAATCCTTTCCCGTCGCAGAAACGATACCAGCTTATCAAATCGCCGATCGGACAGGCCACGGAGACGCCGGCCCAAAGGCCCGGCGCCCGGCAGGCCATGAGGAGCCCCATGTGCCCGCCGCCGGAAGCTCCCAGGAGAAAGATCCGGCGGTCGTCGACGTTGGCGCTGGCGCGGGCAAACCCGACGGCATCCAGCACATCCTGAACGGCCAGGTCGGAGCCGCCGGCCTCCGGCCGGATATTCGGCCCGCGAAAATCCGGGGAGATAAAAACCCACCCCCTCTCTAGACAGCCTGCGAGCGTGCTCGGAAGTGAATCGTAATGATCAAAGGCCGCCGACCAGCTGTGAAGGCTGACGAGCAACGGAATGGCCCGGCCGGCTTTTCCGCGTCGAACTTCCGGGGGTGCATAAAATAGCGCGGGCTGTCCCGTTCCATCGGCCGAGCTTCTGATGATCACAGTGCGAACTTCGGAGTCACGATCGCGGTAAGGCAAGTTTCTGAGCGGGCCCCGCGAAGCGCAAGCCGGGACAAAAAGCTGGACCAGCAAAGTCAATGGGATCCAGGCGCCGCCTTTGAAAAGGCGGCAGGCCCGGCCTTTGATGAGAGTGCCCATGTTTATGCCGTGCTTTCGATAAGATGTGCCTTTCAGGCCCGATCAGCGTCTCGCGAAGATCGCTCTCGAGGAGCGGGAAATCGGCGCCCGCGCTCCTAGCGATATTATTTCCGCCCGCCGACACGTGTCAAGGACTTCAGCCTGAATCCGTGCGCCGCTTGACATTCCGGAGACAAAATGATTTCTATGCGGACATGAAAAATAACAGAAGAGAATTCATGAAATACGCAGGGTTGGCCGGATTGAGTATTGCGGGGACCCGCCTGACCCGGGGATTTCCCGCTGTCCCGGAAGATCGCCCGATCTTTACAGGAACGGCGTCAACGCATAATATGGCCGACATGATCCAGAAAGAGGACAACATCAGCGTCATCGGGCAATACGGGAAATGGGCTTCATCGCTGATAGAGAAGAAGTTGCCGTCGCTTTCGTTCAGGAACAAAGAATGGACAGATCTCAAAAAATGGCGCCACGCCGCGGACCTTCGGGCCAGGGAGAGGCTGGCCATACCCGATATCGGCGGCTTGCCCGAAGTTAAGACCAAAAAACAGTACACCTATGACGGGCTCCACATCGAAGAGCTGAGCTGGCAACTGCCATACGGACGGCCGACAGACGCCATCCTCCTTAAACCGGCGGACGCCAAGAGTCCTCTTCCCGGCATCCTAGCTTTTCATGACCACGGTGCGGTCAAGTATTTCGGGACGCGGAAAATCACCAAGACAAGTGACGACCAGCACGCCGTGATGAGGGAGCATCAGAAGAATTATTACAGCGGCCGCGCCTGGGCCAACGAGATCGCCAAAAGAGGCTATATCGTGCTGGTCCCGGATGCCTTTCCGTTTGCCAGCCGCAGGGTGATGATGCAGGATGTCCCGGAAGTCCTCCGCAACGGGCTGAACGATGACAACCCGGAAGACCCGAAAAACATCGAAGCCTATAACACCTGGGCAGCCAACCATGAAGGCGTCATGGCCAAATCGCTCTTTTGCGCCGGGACGACCTGGCCGGCGGTCTTCTTTGCCGAAGACCGGATCGCCCTGGACGTCCTCGCCGCGCGCCCGGATGTCATCAAGGATAAGATCGGCTGCGGCGGGCTGTCGGGGGGCGGGATGCGGACGGTTTTTGCGGCAGGCCTCGACAGCCGGATCAAGTGCGCCGTCCCGGTGGGGTTCATGACCACCTGGAAAGATTTCTGCGTCAATAAATCCTATACCCATACCTGGATGACTTATGTGCCGATCCTTCCGAACGAGCTGGATTTCCCGGAGATCCTTGGTCTCCGTGTCCCCCTTCCCACCCTGGTGCTCAACGATGCGGATGATGAGCTGTTCACCCTTCCCGAAATGAACGCCGCCGACAAGATCCTCCGGGAAGTTTACGCCAAGGCCGGAGCGCCGGATAAGTATAAGTGCTCATTTTATCCCGGCCCGCACAAATTCGACGCCGATATGCAAGCCGAGGCCTTCAACTGGTTCGACAGGTGGTTGAAATAACTGGCTATTGATCAACCCATTGCCGCCTTGATGCGGCTTCCCCTGGTAGAGCGGCACTTCTGTCTGCTTGGCGTCGCTCTTTTCGCTCATGGCGATGATCCCGCCGCGCCGCACGTTCCGGAACTCGACGGAATGGGTTTTTTTGATCTACAGCTTTCCCGTGCGCGCGAACTCGAAGTCCAGGGGCAGGGACACCTTTTTCCCCGTCACCGATACGAACGTCACTTCGCCGGCCCCGAGCTCGATATCCTTCACCATCCGGAAGTCCGGGGGGATTTTCGCGACGCCCTGGATGTAATTGACGACGGTCGGGCGGTCCGCGGCGAGCTCGATGGCTGTCGGGATGCCCTGCGCGTTGATGTCGTTGGGCTGTGCCGAGATGGGCATGCCTTCGTTGACGTAGCTGCAGACATCTTCCAGGCCCAGGCAGCGGTTGCGGCCGTTCCAGGGCACGCCGTGACGTCCGTGGTTTTCGATCCAGAAAACGGTCATCGGCAGGATACGCGGGTCGCGCATTGAAAACCACAGGTAGCCGCCATCCTGGTTTGTCGCGGTTGTCCAGGCTACCTCCCGGGGCAGCTTGTCGGCCGGCTCGCCGTGGAGCGGGAACTTCATGCCTTCATAGGGGGCGCTGTTTGAGCCGAAGGGAAGGCAGAAGAAGTCGCCGCGCAGCGGCACAAGCACGGGTGGGTCGAGCTTCAGGCCTTCGCCCTGCCAGGGGCTGACGTAGTAAGGCTGGATGGCCCGGTCGCTGTCTCGGCAGAACGTGACCGGGGCCATCTGCGCTCCCATTTGTGTAATGGCCAGCCGGACGGTTCCGTTTTCGATCACCCAGCATGGCTGCGACGCCACAATCTCGATCTTTACCGCGTCCTGCGGGTCGGCCGCGCCGGCGGTCAGGAAAAAACCGAGGGCCAAGCAAGCCCATTTCGGCGCTGGTGTTCGATTCATCGAGGATCCTCCAAACCCACGCTGCTCTCCCGGGGGCAGTCAAATGAGCTTCGGAGAAGAATCTCCGCTTTTGTCGTGCCGGTATTCGCCCTCAACGGCGCCGAGTTTTCTGTCCTCGTCGCCGAGCGTCATCGCGTGAATGCGCGCCCGCGTCATATAGAACTTGAGGCGAATCTCCTTCCCCAACAGCCGGCTCACGTCGACGTTGTCCTTCCACGAGACGGGATGGTCGAGGGCATCGCCTTGGATCTCACGCGCCTGCGGTTCCATGAAGCCTGGAATCGGCTGCCAGTCGCGCGTCAAGGCTTCCACCCGGATCGATCCCTTCTCCCAGGTGGCCGCGTTCAGGAATAGCTTGGAGTGCTGTACGGTGAAGGGCTTGGTGACCACGCGGCACGGTCCGGCATCGCTATCCCCGGTTTCCAGGGAGGCCAACCGGTCGCGCTTGAATGTGGCCAACGCCGCTTCGCCCTTGAGGACCCCGGGGCCGGCACTGGCCATATCCACATTGTGCGGAAAGTTGTAAGCAGCGTAATAGATGTAAACCGTGTCCCCGACGATGATGGGCTCGGGCTGGGAACAGTTCATCGCCATGTAATCGTAGTATCCCAAGGGACCCGACGGGATGAATGGTTCGCCGCGACATACCCGGGTAAAGCTGAACCCGTCGCGGCTGGTCGCGAGCTGAATATCGATCGACTGCGCGTCCAGATGGAAGACGCTCATGTAACCGATATAGATCGGTCCCAGTTTATAGCAAGAGAATTGATAGAGCTCCGTATCGGCCGGGTCGTCGGGATCCATGCTGAGCATGAACCGGAAGTTCTTCCATTCCCGGAGGTCATCGCTCTCGGCGCAGGCATAGGAGCGATAGAAGCGATCCACGATCTTCCGTTCTCGGTCGCTTTCGTCCGCGACCAGGCGTTCGCTGAACTCCGGAATGATCCGTCTATACACCACCCACTTCCGCTTCGCCTTGTCGTAGATGATCTCCATGAGGCAGTCGTCTCCCTTCCCCGAGACATCGTGCGGCGTCTGCCAGAAGGGGGCGTTCGCGCAGGACCAGCGGATCCCGTCGGGAGAGCGCACAAGGTGGGCTCCCCGCCGATGATCTTGGACAATCGCCAGGGCGATGAACTTCTCACTCGCCTCCCTGGGGTGGGGATGCTTGGCCACCGCCCAGAAGAATGCCTTCTTGCCCTGGGGTTCCATGGGTCTGCTGGGCACAATGAATCCCGTCTTGCCCTGGGAGCTCACTATCTCTGTGTCGGAAATCATATCGCTGGTGAAAACGATATTATGGTCGCGCCGACCCGCCACGTCCACCAAACCGAGTTTAGGTTTATCCCAGTGAACGCCGTCAGTCGAGGTGAGGTAGGTCATGTATGCCGCATTCCCGTCCAGATAACCTGACTTCGAGTCGGCTCCGGTCCGCGCCCACATCTTGAAGAGCTTCTCTTCCTTGTCATACATCGTGGTGTAGGGATCTATAATGCTGCCTTCCCACCATCGATCACAGCGGACGACCGGGTTTAAGAGGTGCTTCTTCGCTTGGTGAAGCCGGCGCGAGACGCCCGGCGTCACCTCGATCAGGTGGTTGTCCAGAAACAGCTCGGTCAGGAAAGCCGTTCCGGCGCCCTCCGCCTGGCTCGCCGCCAGAGGCATCACCCCATAGCGACCGGACGACACTGCGCCTGCAGCCATTCCGGCGCCGGCCACCCCCGCCAGCTTAAGGAAACTCCTCCGGTTTGTCTTCATCCCTCACCTCGCTGGAGAATTTGTTTTTTTGAGACGCGGAACTCATTCCCAGGCAGATCGATATTGGCGCCGACCTTCACGAAGCGATAATATTCCCGGCTGAAGAACGGTGTCAAGGATTCTAGATTCGGCGGCGGGAGGGGGTATGCTTCAACACCCTCTGCAAGCCGCTTTCCCTATCTGTTTCATCAAAATCTTCAGAAAATTCGGCCTAGAATGCGTAGCAGTCGCTTTTACTCTGGACAATTGCTCCTTCCACGTGTAAAATCACCCGGAATAAACCCGCAGTCACTGGGAGGAGAAACGATCATGGCGACGATGCAGACCATCCCGAAGTCCCCATGGAGGGCGATCATCGAGACCGCGATGTACGCCAACTCGGTAAGGAAGACCGACATGGCGGAGCTGTACGGCCTGGCGCAGAAGCAGCCGGAGGTCGTGGGCACCGACCAGCCGATGTACAACCCGGAGAAGTTCGGACTGCCGGCAGACGCCAAGGTGCTCATTTCAAACGACGGCGGCGTGGTCGGCCGCACGGCCAGGGCGCGCCTCCTGACCCGCAACTTTGGCAAGGCCGAGAAGGACAAGATGCAGGCCATCCTGATGGAGTCGGTCTACCAGTTCAACCGCCGGCCCGGCCTGCACCTGGAAGGCCTGGTCGGGCTGCACGCCGACTTCATGGTCAAGGCGCACCTGATCAGCCCCGAGACGGACGCGAAAAACATGCTCGACTGGGGCATCAACTTCCTGCCGTTCATGAAGCCGTGGAGCGACCTCTATGAGAAGTCGAGAGAGATCGACGGCGAGCCCGACATCATCGTGTTCGCCGACCCGGAATGGAGGCACCCGGAGTTCCCGAGCGGCTGCGTCGTCATCGACGAGTTCAACAACACCATCGCGATACTGGGCCTTCGGTACTTCGGCGAACGCAAGAAAGGAACTCTCACGATAGCCTGGACGATCGGCGTGAGGCACAACATGGTCGCTTGCCACGGGGGCATAAAGAAGGTGGGGAGCAACCGTCCGATAGCGGTCTTCGGCCTGTCCGGCTCCGGCAAGTCCTCGATCACCAATTCGCTCGACCACGAGGGCACGCTCAGGAAGGACGAGCGGGTCACGGTCATCCATGACGACGCCTTCCTCATCGACCTGGAGAACGACGTATCGGTGGCGCTCGAGCCTTCGCTCTTCGACAAGACCGACGCGACCACGTTCGACGACCCGATCCTGAAGTACTTCTACTCGGCGCAGAACGTCGCGGTCACGGCGCACCCGAACGGCCGGAAGGTCGAGAGGAGGATGGTTAACGAGGATGTCCGCAACGAAAACGGCCGCTGCCTGAAGAGCCGCGACATGTTCCACAACGCCGACTACTGCGAGCGGCCCAGCATGGTGATATGGCTGCAGAAGGACACCTCGCTCCCGCCGATCTCCAAGGTCAAGGGCAGTTCGCTCGCGGTGGCGATGGGCGCGTCGCTCTCCACCCTCCGCGCGAAGGGCGTCGAGAACGTGGACCCGAAGGAGCTGGAGAGGCTGGTGATCGAGCCGTTCGCGAACCCGTTCCGGGTGCACCCCCTTCTTCAGGACTGCGAGCAGTTCAGGAAGCTCTTCAAGATGGGCTGCGAGTGCTACATCATGAACACGCACGCCTTCGGCCTGCCCGGCAGCCTGACGGACATACCCAAGGTACTTTCGCTCACCATTGTGACGGAGCTCACGCGCGGCAACATCCAGTGGCGCGAGTGGCGCACCTTCCACGGGCTCCAGATACCTGTGAACGGGAACGAGCTGTTCGGCGCCGACTACGACAAGAAGTACAAGCCCAAGAGAAGCGTGGAGTACCTAAACTTCCTCAGGGACCGCCTGCAGGACAGGATAACCTTCCTTTCCAACAAGCGCGATATTGAACACGACATGGCCAACATGTTCATCGCCCCGCTTGTCCTGGCCAGGACGACGGTCGACAAGATATTGAACCCCGACCTGTATGGTTAGCAGTCCCGGGTAGGCCTTTTCGGTTCCGCTCTTCTATTTTCTCGCCGGCCCGCTCGGAGGATCGGTCGGCGAAGGAAAATTCAAGATGGGGGAAAAAAAGAAGAACAAGAATCGACCCTTTCAGAAAACACGGGCCGGCGCCGATCGCCTCACCGCGGCGGCACGATGTGGAGCGTGTAGGTCTGCCGTGCCGTCTCACCCGCGGCGTCGTAGGCCTCGACCGTTACCTGCGCGTCGCCCGGCGCCGGCGCTGTTCCCTCGACGACGCCGCTCTCGGCGCCCACGGTCAGCCAGGCGGGATTGTCTACCAAACGGTAGCGGACCTTGTCCCGGCTGCGGTTGAAATCCGCCCGGGCGCGGTAGGCGTATCGCGTTCCCGCGAAATCCTCGATCACGGGCTGCGTCACAAACATCAGCCCCGGTATCTCGAGGCACCAGACATCGTTCATGAGCGGCCAGACCATCCCGCCCGCGACCCAGAGCCTGTCTTCGAAAGCATACACGGACATCTCGTGTCGGGGAGCCCAGATCGAGTTATTGACCACGACCGGCACATTGTTGTACCCGCTGTGACGGCAGGTTGCCGGGAATGTCAGCCTGTGCCAATCCGCTCCGTCGGCGGAGTACCAGATATCGCCCAGATTCTCCCATGTGGGCTCGGAGCGAAATCCGCCCAGCAGCCACAGCCGCCCTTTGTAGACAACAGTCGACCCCCAAGTGCGGCCCGGCCAGGGCGCCTCGTCCGTCACCCTTTGCCAATTGCGCCCGTCGGGCGAACACCACACATCGTTGTAGGTGCGGAACGGATAATAGTCGCCCGTCGCCCCTCCTCCGATGATCCACAGCTTGTCGTCCAGGACCAGGGGTGTGTTATGCAGGGTCCGCTTCGACCAGGGCGCTTCCTCGACCTCCAAGGTCCAATTCAGGCCGTCATCGGAAGACCAGATATCGTTGTAAAACTTGCCGTCGCCGGCGCCGCCCAGCACCCACAGGCGGTCGCGGAACACGACGCCGCCAGCCGCTCCCCGGCCCCGCCAGGGGGCGGTATCGGTCACCATCGACCAATCGACCCCGTCGGCGGACGAGAACAATTTATTGTCGGCGTCGGAAACCCACATCTTGTTCTTGAAAACGAACGCCAGCGGAATGTCGACGCCGCTTTTGCTCCCGGCGATCTCACCCGTGCGCGTCCAGGTCACCCCGTCCCGGGAAGCCCAGACATCGTTCACCAGACCGGGTGTGAACCCGCCGATCAGCCACATTCGGCCGTCAAAAACGAGCTCGCCCGCCGAGTCGCGAGGCGCCCACGGGCTTTTGTCCGCCAGCTTCTTCCAGGCCGGCCCCGCGTAATCACGGAATACCTTGGGGCTGAAGACGATCTTTGTCTTGCCGTCGGGAGCCGTCACCTCGATGGTCATGGGGTTCAGCCCGGGGCGCAGTGGGATATCAGCAGATGCCGTCCCGGCCGGCACGCTGACACCGTTGATACGCACCTCGGCCCCGGGTTCCTTGGGTGCTGCCGTCAGCCGGACCACATCGATGTCCTGCGCGACGTGAACCGGCGCGTAGCGATTCCGCATCCGCGGCGACAGCTTAACCGCTCCAAAAGACGGGGACGTCAGGGTCAATTCCCTGAGCCCCGCGTCACCGGCCGCGGCCGCGCTCAAATTTGCGTCCGGCGCGTTCGCGGCCAGCGTCAGGCAAATCACCACGGCGGCTAAAACCGCGTTGCGGACGGGAATGGAAATTCCAGTCATTTTTTGCCTCCTGGCCGACACCCCCTGTTTCATGGTGACGGAGTATATTTCCGAATGATCGAACCTGTCAATCCCGAAGGATACTACGGAATCTTCACAAATTCTTAACAGCTTGATGACAACTTCCCGGCCCGGGCCTCGATATCATGGGCCAGGAATAAAAAGCAGCCTTCGGGCCGCCGAGCGATCCCCCGGCCGGCGCCCGAAGACAAGGAGGCCCAATGAGAATCCTGCTGATCAAACCGCCTGCCAACCCGAAGCTTGTCGCTCCATCCGGCGGAGAGCCCCTGGAGCTCGAGTACCTGGCGGCCGGAGTCAAGGAGCACGAAGTCGAGATCCTCGATATGAGGTTCGACCGGCGGCTCACCAGAAAACTCGAGCGAATGAAACCCCATTTCGTCGGCCTGACGGGATACACCTGCGACGCCAATTCGGCGAGGGACGTCATGAGGGAAGTCAAGAAATTCGACCGGAGGATCGTCACTGGCGTAGGAGGACACCACGCCACGTTTCTCCCCTCGGATTTTGCCCTTCCTTTTGTGGACGTTGTTTTCCTGGGGATGGCGGACCTGACCTTTCCCGAGTACATCCGAGCGCTCGACCGGGGCGGCGAGGCGGCGTCCGTGAACAACCTCGCCCTGAGAAGGGACGGCGGGCTGCTGTTCACGGAACCCGCCCCCTTCGCCGTCGACCTGAATCGCCTGCCTTTGCCCAACCGGGAGCTGACCCGGCAGTACCGCCGCGGATACCGTGACCAAGCCGGCGCCCGGACGGCCATGGTCCTGACCAGCCGGGGCTGCCCGTTCCGCTGCGATTTCTGCGCCTGCTGGAAATTGCTCGGCGGAAAGTATCTTGTCCGCAGTCCCGAATCGGTCGTCGAGGAGTTGGCCACCCTGCCCGGGGATATCGACCACGTCTTTTTTGCCGACGACAACACGCTTCACAACCCCCGGCAGGCCTGGCGCCTGGCCCAGATGATCCGCGAGAGCGGCCTCAACCTGAAATTTTCGATGTTCGCCCGCGCCGACACCATCGTCAAGAACCCGGACCTGATCCGATACCTCAGGGAGTGCGGCTTGACCTCTCTCACGGTGGGGATCGAGTCCGTCCGGGACGAGGACCTGGCGGCCATGAACAAGGGAACGACCGCGGCGGTCAATGCCCGGGCGATCGAAATCCTCCACGAGCAGGGGATCGCGATCGGCGCCCATTTCATCGTCAACCCCGAATTCACCCGAGGGGATTTCGAGCGACTGTTCAAGTACGTGGACGAGCACGACCTCTTCCGTCCCGTCTACACCGTGCTGACTCCTTACCCGGGCACCGATATCTATCTGGAAAATCAAGATAAGATCCTGATCCGTGATTTCGATTATTACGACGTGATGCACGCTATCTTTCCGACCCGATTGAGCCGGCCGGAATTCTACCGCGAACTCGAGCGTCTCTACCTCCGGTCTTACTCGTTCCGCAGGTATTTTCGGTCGGTGCTCTCCGGCCTTCAATCGAAACTGGGAAAGCCCAACCGGCAGAGCCCGCGGCGCCCCGACCGATTGCCCTTCGTCAGGCTGGCCCTCCTCCATCTCTTCCTCTTTCCACTTCTGCTCAAGTTCAGGCGGGATTGCAGGCACGAACCCGTTGGCGGCTGCCCGCAAAGCGCGTCCGGGGCCCCTAATCCGTGCTTTTGAACCGGATATCCAGGACGGCGCCGGAACGGGCGACAGAGCCCTTTTTGGCCTGGAAATCGACGAAATCGTAACCGTCGGGCCGAACGCGGGTGACTTTAATATACGGGTCGAGGTTGGCTTTAAGATGGTCCAGCGCCGCGGCGGAAGCCTCCGCGTCGGGATATGGGATGATCAGCCGAGTGAACTCCGACCCCATTGGCATCCGGTATTCGGCCAGGGCGCCGAAGATCCTGCCCCCAAGCGACAGGATGTCCCCTTCCCCGAAGGTAAAATAGGGCTGAATCCCGTAAGGCCCGCGAATAAGGCGCTCTGATCCGGGCACCTTCCCCTCAACGGGAAGCAGGCCGAGCGGCGTCGGGGCGGATTCACCCGCGATGCCGGCCAGGAAGGAGTTGGCGAGGGCCACAGCCTCGGCTTTCGAGGCGGGGACGCCCCCAAGGTTATCGACTTGGACGAAATAGCGGCCTTTGACGATGGTCAGCTGGGACACCTCGGAGGAGTTGCGGGCCGCGATCTCGGGGAACGGCGTCTCTTTTCCCTTCTCCATCAAGTAGACACCCAGGGCGGACGCGGCGCCCTCCATCTCGTACGCGTTGAGAGTAAGCTCTGCCTGGCCCCGGGCGTAGGCCTGGACGCGGAGCCTGGCGAACCCGAACTCGAGGAAGATCTCGGCCCCGCCGTCGATCTGATTGAAAAGGTCCTGGCCTGTGAACGTCCGGGGCGGACCTGCCTTGGCCCACCCGAGGGCGAATCCAGGTTCTGGGACGGCGGGCTGCGCCGGAACCGTCTGGCCCGCGACCGAGGATCTGCTCCACGCCAAGGACGATGTGACGGCCCATCCGAGAAGTCCGGCGAAGGCCGCCAGGGCGGCCGTCCACTCCGCCCTGCCCTTCCGCCGCGGCCCGTCAGACCCGGACATGAGCGATCTTGGCCGGGTCGGCGATCCCCAGCCCCAGCCTCTGGGCGTAGCGCAGGTACTCCGTGAAGCGGGGGTTTTCGTTAACCGTCACTCCCATCTCCTTGCGCTTGGCCACGATCCTGTTATGGCAGACCATGTCGAGCGCGAACGGGTCCGAGGCGAAATACAGCCGGTTGTCGATATAGGCGAACTTGGCATTTTTATCCGGCCCGCCGTCGTACTGCGACCGCAGGCCGTCGGTGATGTTGAGGACCATCTTGTCGCGCACCGGCCAGAAGGCCGGCACCTCGATACAGACATCGAGGAAAAGCGGCGCGTGCAGCCGGTTCGTGTTGCAGACCGCGCCGTAGCCGATGTTTTTCGTGGCCATGGAGATGGCATTCCCTGTGTTCTTGAATACGGGCAGGTTAACGATCTTGGTCAGCTTTTTGGTCAGGAGCTTCCCGAAGTAGGAATGCTTGCCGTTAAAGACGTGCTGGTTGAGGTAAGGCAGGTCCTTGGGCCCCTCGACGTCGGCCCAGTAGTAGACCTCCTGGTCGAAGTTGGGCACGCTGACGTGGGTGCCGTCGGCCTTCAGCCACTTGCTATTGTCCTGAGTTTTGCCCTCGGCCGCCGCCTCGTCCATCGTCTGCAGGCCTTCGATGCCGACGCCCGGGTAGCGCTCGGCCGTGAAGCCCGCGTCCTTGAGCATGTAGTCGAAGCGGTCCCAGATGACGATGTTCCGGCGCGGCAGGCCGCAGGACGCGAGCCAATCGATGACCGCGTCGACGACCTCGAGCCGGGTGCTGATGAGGCCCGGCCCGACCGGATTGACCTTGAGCCCGACGACGTCGTCTTTGGTGAAGAACAGCCCGAAGCTCTCCTTGGGGCTTTTCCCGGTCAGCCCCCGGATCCCCTTTTCGAGCATAGCCTTGACAGCGTCCGCATTGACCTTGCCCTCAGGCATGGCCGCCGGATCGTGGACCTCGATGACTCGGCCCGGGAACGGTCCAGGCAGGCTCCACTTAGTCTTGGGGACCTTGAGGGCATCCTCGATATTGGTCTCGGGTCTGGGGGGCGGCCCGGCCGGCTTGGCCGGGGGCTGCTGGCCCTGGGTCTGCTGGGCGGCGAGAAGGCTCCGCCCGGCCATGATCAGGCCCGCGCCGAACACTCCGCCGGCCTTGAGGAAATCGCGGCGGCCAACGGCGTTTTCAGGGTGCATCGAACGATAGCATTGTTTTTTCATGGGGTCTTTCCTCTGGATCAGTCTCGAAAGAATAGCCCGGCCCCGGCAATTTGTCAAAAGAGGGTCCCAAGAGGGTTGTCGGGGAACCGGTTCTAGTTCACGATTTCCAGCCACCCCATCGAGCTCGGGACGTGAAAATCCGGCTCCTTGGTCTTCGGGTCCACCCAGCTCAGCCAGTCTTCGATCGGCGGCGGTCCCACCGGCTGGCGTCCCATGGTATGGATGTTCGCCTGCTGTTCCACCGGCCGTCCGCTTCGGTCATGGCTGAACTCGGCCCGGTACAGCCCGCAGCGGATCCTCACGCCCGGGCGCAAGACCGGAAACCCCAACGCCGAAAAAGTCTCGATCGGAATCCGGCCCTCCACTTCGTAGCCTTGCGGGAGCGCAGCCGACCTGGCTTCCAGCCCGGCGCAATTCCATTTTGAATCAAACCGACGGGGATAGGAGGCCCGGTAATCGAACACGCGGCCCCTGGAATCCACCTCCAGGCAATAGTAGTCCTTCATCTGCTCGTCCCGTCCAAAATACATCTCGATCCGGTCTTCGAACACCCCGTCTTCCTCGTCCCGCAGCCGCTCCATCGCCACGATATCGTCGTCCCGCACCCGGAATGTGAAATAGATATGGGTTTCATCGGCCAGCGCCCTGAACTCGGTCGCCGGCGCCGGCGCCGCCTTCCAGGAGAACGCAAACCCCGTCTCGACCGCCGCCTCCGTCCACGCCGGCTCGTCCGCCCGTCCGTCCAACACGATGGCTGCCTCCGGCACACAATGAGCCCGGTACGTTTGGTCGCTGCCCCGGGGCAGATCGCCCCCGCCCTCGGCTTGCCGGCCCGAGGATGCCCCCAAGCATGTTCCCGGCGTTTTCTCCCCAACGCCGGCGGAACTGCCTCCCATAATCATCAAAATGACGAAGGCCCACGCTGTCCCACGCCCAAGTACCCGGATCCATCGCGAACAGTTCATGCTGCCCATCTCCTTAATAACCTGGCTCAGACATGCGGCCGGTTGAGGGGCTGCTCTTTTTTCGAATCCTTGCCCCTGCCGGGTGAGCGGAAATCCTCTTTTTGCCCGGACCGGAACCGGATCGCTCAAAGCTTAAGATCAGCGCGCCTTCACGGAGCGATAATATCCCCGGCCCCTGAACGGAGTCAAGGAATAGCAAACACAACGGGCGATGCCGTATGGCTTGCCGCCTCGGTGCGATGTGGAGCGCGTTGCCTTGACGATTCGCCTCACCCGCGTCGTCGAGGGCCTGATAAGCGGAGAGGTGAAGTTTCAAGCCCGGCGATGCCAACGCGACCAAATCTGATAAGATTGAATCGAGGTTCAAAATGCTACCTTTTAATCCGAAATGGCGATTGGGCATCGTGTTTTCCCTGCCCCTCCTTCTGGCATTCCAGGCCTGGGCGGTCACCTGGACTCAAGTCACCATCGGCGCCGGATTCAGTGGCGACGACAAAGCCGTGGCCGATATCGACATGGACGGCCGGCCGGATGTGATCGGCGGAACGAGCTCCGGCAACTCCAGCCATTCGCTCCGCTGGTGGAGACAGAACTCTCCCCTGTCGTGGACGGAATACGTCATCGTCTCCGGAGGGTCACATAACTTTTCCACCGAAATGCAGGTCGCGGATATGGACAACGACGGGGACATCGACCTCGTGGTCTATGATGATGGCTTCGGCGTGGGCTATTGGAGAAACCCGAAAAACCCGCGCGGCGATCCGACCCAGCAGGCCCAATGGAGCTGGCGGAGCATCGGGGACGGAGGCGGCTTCGTTCACAACCTGTTCGCGGGCGACCTCAACGCGGACGGAAAAATGGATGTGATCACCAAGGTGGGTTACGGCGGCACGGCAAGGGTTTTCATCCAGAGCACTCCAACCTTGTTTGCCGCTACGAATCTCAGCAACAGCCTGGGTGGGGAGGGCAACTGCATGGGGGATATCGATAACGACGGCGACCTGGATGTCGTCACGGCGGTCGGCTCGAGCCCCTACGTCAAGTGGTATGAAAACAACGGCTCGGGAGGCGGTTGGACCCCGCATAACGGACCCAACACGGGGAACGGCGATCTCTGCCTTCGCGTGGCCGATATCAATAATGATGGCAAGAACGACCTTGCGACGAGTCATTCCGAAGCCTGCGGCAACGTGAGTTTCTTCACGACCGCCGATCCCAAGGCCGGGCCCTGGTCCGAAAAAGCCGTAAAAAGCACGTCCAGCTGCGGCTGGCACACCCTGCAGACTGGCGATGTCAACAAGGACGGGACATTGGATATCCTGTCCGCCCAGATGCACGGCTTGATCATGGTTTTCTATAATCCGGGCGGCGACTCGCTGGGTCCCTGGACCTTAGACCAGGTCGCCTCTTCGGGCGTCCATAACGGCGTTTTGGCCGATGTCGACAGGGACGGCGCGCTGGACATCGTCGGCTGCAACTACGACGGCGACAGCCCGGTGGGTATGTGGTACTGGCGGAACGGATTGCCGGCTGGCGCGATCTCGCGGCACGCCGTGGGCGATTTCGACGGAGACGGAACCGCCGAGGCGGCGGTCGATTTCGGGACGGCCGGAGCGTGGATCTGGGACAGCGGCGCTTGGGTCCAGATCAGCGCCGGCAATCCGGAGGGCATGATCGCGGCCGATGTCGACGGAGATCAGGCGGCGGAGATCCTGGCCAACTTCGTCTCCGCCGGTCTCTGGCGGTGGAATGCCGGAGCCTGGAATCAAATGAGCGGCATGAGCACGGACGGCCTGTCGGCCGGCGACACCGACGCCGACGGCCGTGACGAGGTCGTCTGTGATTTTTCCTCCTCCGGGCTGTGGCTCTTGGACGGCGGAAACTGGAGCCAGTTGAGCGGAGCGGACGCCGATGGCGCGACGACGGCCGATACGGACGGGGATGGGGGGGATGAAGTCATCGGCGACTTCGGCGCGCTGGGGCTCTGGATTTGTGATTCCGGAGCCTGGACTCCCTTAAGCGGTCTGGATGCGGACCAAATCATCCCGCGGAAAACAGCCGCCGGCGAGGGCCTGGTCGGGGATTTTGGCCCGACCGGACTGTGGTCATGGTCGGCCGGAGACGGCTGGGTGCCATTGAGCGGCGCCGGTGCGGATTTCATCCTGACGGCGAACACGGATGGGGACATCGAAAACGAGATCATCGGAGATTTCGGAATCCTGGGACTTTGGTCATGGAATGGCGGAACGTGGAGTCAGAGATCCGGCGCCAACGGCGAGTTCATGATTCGGGCCGATGTGGACGGCGACGGGATTGATGAGCTGGCCGTCGACTTCGGATCGTTAGGCTTATGGCTGGGGAGTCATTCCGGCAGCTGGACTCAAATCAGCGCCTTGAATCCGGAGTGGCTCGAGGCCGGCGACCTGGACGGAGATCAGGGGGACGAGATCCTGGCTGATCTAGGCTCTCTGGGTCAGTGGCTGTGGGACAGCGGCGTCTGGACGCAGATCAGTGCCTTCGACGCCGATTAGGAAAACATCTTTATTCCAAGGAACGAGGTTCACGGCCGGTCTGTGGCTCTTTGAGAGTGCCATCTCGATCCGGGGATTCTCCGCCCATTGGACCGGAGGCCCGGCGTGTCTCACAGGATCTTCAAGTAAGCGATCAGGTCGGCGATCTCCCGCTTGCTCAGGAACGCGAACGCGGGCATCCGGCCGGCGGGCCGGAGGAACTGATGCCGCACGTTCTCTTCGGTCGCCGGCTTGTCGCTGAAAGGCAGCTTGTCCCTCGCCAGTACACCCTTAAGCCCCGGTCCGACCTTGGCTTCCGTGCTGTCGGCGTAATGGCAGGAGCCGCATTGCCGGGCATACAGTTCGGCGCCCGCTCCGGAGTCGCCGGCCAAGCCGGATGATTCATCAGCGGCCTGGGCCGGTTCGGCCCCGGCAAAAGACCTCAAGATATGATAGCCCGCCGATACCGAATACACGGCCAGGGCGAGGATGAGCACGGTCATCCCCAGGGTCGGCACGAGCCGCAGGAAGTTGCGATAGAAGCGGACAAGGACAACCTTGAACAAAAAAATAAAAAGCAGGCTGACGGCCAGGAAGCCGTGGAGGACCGCTCTCAAGCTCAGATGATCTCCGCCTTCCACAAAAAACTCCGCCCCGAGCACGGCGAGGACCGCCAAAAGGAGGCCGAACGCATAGCCGAATACACGGTGGATTTTTCTGAGCCTCGCCGGATCACGGCTTTTTTCCGGAGTCCCCATCGCGATGAGCATCGCCCATGCCGCCGCCAAGCCGGTCACAAGGAAAAAACCCGCCAGTATCGTCTTCAGCCAATACTCCGACATGACTTTATCTCCCGGCGTGAATATAAAGTGCGCCCCCGACGATGTCAAATGAGAGGGCCGGATCTTCCGGCCGGCCCGTCGGCATTTTGCAGCCTTGAAGCCGGAGCGGAGAAAGGCCTTGGCGATCGGCGACTAAACCCGCCCTTTCGAAAACCGCAGTTCATCCGGTTCTCCCCGACCGCATGGTTCTTGATCAGGACTTCACTGTCTTCAGGGTAACGAGATCGGCATGTGCAGCAGGGCCGGCCGATCCATCCTTTTGACATCCGTGATTCAACAAAGTATCTTGAACATGAATTCTCCCGGCGAAGCGCCCACGGGGGGATCTCGGCAGTCGATAAAGGCGGGCAAAGATCAAAAAACAAGGAGGATGCCCATGAAGCATCTGGCGCGTTTCCTCGTTCTCGTCTTGTGTTTTGGCACGGCCCATCCATCGGAAGGCTGCACGATTGTCATGGTCTCGCAGGGGAAGATCGTTCTCGCCGGTAACAAAGAAGACTGGAAAAACCCGCTCACCAAGATCTGGTTCATCTCCGCGTCGAGCGGAAAACATGGAAGAGTCCGTGTCGGGTTCGACGATATGTATGCCCAGGGCGGCATGAATGACCGGGGGCTGTTCATCGACGCCAACGCCCTCAGCTTCACCGGCTGGCAGCCGGTCGAGGGCAAGCCCACCTTCGAGGGGGACCTTTTAGACACGATTCTCGCCGAGTGCGCCACGGTCGAGGAGGCCATCGCCTTTTGCAGCCGATACAATATTCCCGGACCGGCCAGGGCCAGATTTCCGATTGCGGACAGGACGGGAGCCTCCATGGTCGTCGAATATGGACAGGGACAAGTGCAGTATGTGAGGAAAACAGGCGCCTATCAGATAGCCACAAACTTCGTGATCACCAACGTAAAGGGCGAAAACTATCCCTGCACCCGATACAGGATCGTTGACCAGATGCTGAAGAAGGCCGCCGACATATCATTGGACCTTACGGTTCGGGCGAAGGACTCCCGCGGTCGGGGCCGGATGTCCTCTCTCTCTTCTGCGGTCCTTTAAAACAGCGCCAGGGAATATTCCCGGAGTCGGGATTGGCGGCGCCGGGCGTCCGGCAGGCGGCGTCTGAGCTCGGCCCAGAAAGCGCGGCCATGGCCCCGGACGCTGGTGTGGACGAGCTCGTGCAGGATGACATAGTCGGCGAGGTCCTGCGGCACGATGGCCAGCAGCGCGTTAAGCTGGATGCGTCCGGAGGGCGAGGCGCTGCCCCAGACGGTTCCCTGCCGGCGGATGCTCAGGCGGCCGTAGCGATAGCCGTGTTCGCGGGCCAATTCGTCCAGGCGTCCAGTGAGATACGCCCGGGCGGAGCGCCGGTCGAGATGCTCAGCCGCCAGGACCGCCTCGCGGCAGCGGCCGCGGGCGCGCTCGATCTGGTCCAACGTGCGGCGGATCCAACCCAGCTTGGCGAGGGCGACACTCCTGGCGTCCCGGTACGGGACGCGCCAGGGGACCGCCACGCGGACCCCGCGGGAGGCCCGTACGGTCAGCGAAATGCGGCGGGCCCGCCGGCTCTTTTCGAACAGCACCGGGCCGGCGCCGTCGAGAACGAATCTCCGGGCGACTATTCTCACAAGGCGAGGATATTCCCCGCCGCAGACAAGAGTCAAGAACTCATTACGTGGCGGGCGCTCACTCAGTTCTCCACGGCCTTGGCCACGGAACAGATCTTGTCCCGGTTCTCGAGGTTAATGAGCCGGACGCCCATCACGGCCGTAGCCGGCCAACTCTGGGGCGTAAACCAGTCTGTCGGCTTTAGGCGCTTGACAGGCCTTGTTCTTCTATTCTATCCTCCCTCACGATAGATGAAGGGGCCAACGGCTGCCAGAATACTTACCTGGCCGACGCATGAGAAAACAAGTTTCTTATCAGACAAATCACAAACTAAGGAGGATAAAATGAAAAAACCGTTTCTTCGGCATCTTAATTCAAAAAACGTCATGACCTTTTGTATCCTTTTGCCCGCGCTGGCGATCCACTCAGCGGCGCAAACACCACAGCATTATAATTATAATTCGGCCGGCATCAGTAATACGATTCCCTTTAATCAAAGCGCTGGCTATAAGTCTCAATGGCTAATCGGTCCGGATGAGTTCAATCAGCCGACGCCCGCTCCTTCCGGTGATATTACCAAACTGTATATCCATATGGCATCGACAGGGGGCCCGGCAACTTTTTCTCAACTGACCATCAAAATGGGCCAAACAACGCTCACTTCCTTGCCGGCGGGCGTTCCCTATCCGGGACAGCTCGAGACGGTTTATTTTAAAGTTTCGGTGACGCTTTCGTCGACCGTCAATACGTGGCTGGGAATATATTTAGCCAAGCCGTTTCATTACAACCCCGATCAAAGCCTGGTGATAGAAATCTCACATTGCGGATTTACGGGATCAGGAATGAGCGTTTGGCAGACGGCCGGGACAACCGGCATCGTCAGGAGGAATAATATATCCGGTTCGACATCGTGCGTCTTCACATATAGCACCTAGGACACCAGGATACTTCAATCCGGAATCGATATCAGGCCCGGCGTCTCCCGGCACGCGGTGGGCGATTTTGACGGAGATGCCAAAGACGAGGTCGCCGTCGATTTCGGCCCGGCCGGCGCCTGGCTGTACGACGAGGGGAACTGGGCGCAACTGACCGGCAGCGACGTGCCAAGCCTGATGGCCGCCGACGTGGACGGCGACCATGTCGACGAGATCCTGGCCGACTTTGACTCTTATGGGATAAAGCTCTGGAAGGCCGGCGTTTGGAGCCAGTTCTGCTTGCCGAATCCCGATGCCTGGGCCGCGGGCGACGTGGATGCGGACGGGACCGACGAGGTCGTCGCGAATTTCGCCATAGAGGCGGTCTGGCTTTTCAATGGCGCCGGCTGGGCGTGGATCAGCTATGTCCGTGCCGACTATCTGACAATGGCCAATCTGGACGGGTCGCCGGGGGACGAAATCATCGGCGACTTCGGGTCCACCGGGCTGTGGATGTGGTCGACGGGCAGCGGCTGGGCGCTGCTCAGCGGCGTGAACGCGGATTATGTGACCTCGGGAAGGGGGGTCGCCGGGAACTACCTGGTGAGCGATTTTGGACCCACCGGACTGTGGATGCGGGCGGCGGGCGGCGGCTGGACGCAGCTCAGCGGCGTCAACGCGAACGACATGATTACGGCCGACACCGACGCAGATACCCAGGATGAGATCGTCGGGGATTTCGGTGTCACGGGATTGTG
>Ga0154742_1075_pt1 | contig 37378 bp, 42 predicted proteins | sample Rifle2008BG16ft_FD_105750 | JGI IMG/M metagenome (GOLD analysis project Ga0154742, IMG submission 105750) | Candidatus Aminicenantes bacterium RBG_16_63_16 | reverse complement strand
CCGGTGTGAAAGGACGAAGACATAGATGAGCGCGCCGGCGGCGACCACGAGGAGCCCCAGGATGAGAGCCCGCGCCCATCCGGGGAACCCTGACCGGGCCGGCGCGGCCTCGCTCCCGGACTCCCTGTACTCGAGCTGCTCGCCGAACTGGACCAGGTCGTCATATCTTTTGAGGAGCTGGGTTTCGTCCAGTCCGACCGCCTTGGCGTAGGAACGGAGAATCGCCCGGCCGAAAAACTGCCGGGGGATGAGCTCCAGATGGTCGCCCTCCAAGGCCTCGAGGTGCCGCATCCCGATCCGGGTCGAGTCGGAAATCTGCCGGAGCGAAATGCCCCGGATTTCGCGTTCGCGTTTGAGGTCCTGCCCGAGCGATCCCATTGGAAAAATTGTAGGTTAATCCCCCCCAGGTGTCAAATCAGGCTCGGATTAGCTAACTCGAGGGCCCGCGGCTATATCTTCAAGAAGCGGGCGAGCGAGCTCAGGCTGCCCAGCATTCCCATGACGGCGCTTCCCGCGACCAGGCTCAAGGACTGGGGGAGCGAGAGATACCGGAAGGCGATCATCTCCTGGAGGGCGCCCAGGGACTGCCCGAGATAAAGCGGGAACAGCCGGACGAGAAGATAAAGCAGGGCCAGGGACAGCCCGCTGCCCAGGATGCCGAGCGAGATGCCCTCGACCAGGAAGGGGAGGCGGATAAAGGTGTTTGTAGCGCCGACCAGGCGCAGGATCTCGATCTCGCCCTTCCGGCTGAAGACGTTGAGGCGGATGACGTTGGAGATGATGAAGAACGAGGCCAGGATGAGGATGCCGCCTAAAAAGAAACCGACGGCCCTGGCCAGCCGGCTGAGCGACTGCATCTTCTCCACCCAGTCCCGGTTGAACTGGACATCCTGGACGCCGGGCAGGCCCTTGATCTCGGCGATCCAGGCCAGCGTCGCCTCCGACATGAAGGCGTCTTTCTTGAGGGTCGCCTCGACGGAAGCGGGAAAGGGGTTGGCGTTTAGGTTTTTCAGGATCTCCTCGAGCTCCGGGAAGTTTTTCCGGAACCTCTCGAGGGCCTCCTCGCGGCTGACCAAGTTCAGCCGGACGACCGAGGCGGAGGCCCGGATGCGGTTCTCGACCTCCCTGACCTCCCGGTCGGGGGCGGCCGGGTCGAGGAAAAAAGCCACGACCATGTTTTCCGAGAGCTGGCGGGCGATGTGCTGGAGGTTGTTCGACAGGGAAAAGAACACGCCAAGGATCAGGAAGGAGAGGCAGATGATGGTGATGGAGAAAAAATTCCGCGCCCGGTACTGCCAGAGGCTGCTCAGGGCGACTCTCATAAAGTAGCGGATTTTCTGGAGGATGGCAGCACTTCCTTTCCGATGATCTTGCCCTTGAACAGGAACAGGATCTTGTCGCCGAAATGGCGGATGAGCTCCTTGTCGTGGCTGCAGATGATGACCGTCGTTCCCCGGCGGTTGATCTCCTTGAAGACGCTGATGATCTCGAAGGCGAGCTCCGGGTCTAGGTTGCCGGTGGGCTCGTCGGCCAGCAGGATCTGGGGCTCGTTGACCACCGCCCGGGCGATGGCCACGCGCTGCTGCTCGCCGTAAGAGAGGTGCGAGGGGTAGTCCCACATCCTGTTATGGAGGTTGACCAGGCGGAGGGCGTTGAAGACACGGCGCCGGATCTCCTTGAGGGGTAGGCCGCCCACGTACAGGCTGATGGCCACGTTGTCGAAGACCTTCCGGTGGAACAGCAGCCGGAAATCCTGGAAGACAATCCCCATCGTGCGCCGGAGCCGGTAGATGCGGTGGTCGGCGAGCTTCAGGATGTTGACCCCGTCGATGACGATCTGGCCGCGGGTGGGAAGAATCTCGCGGAAGATGATCTTGAGCAGGGTCGATTTTCCCGAGCCGCTGGGCCCGGTGATGAACCAGAAGTCGCCGTCGCCGACGGTGAGGCTGACGTCGGACAGGGCCCACTGGCCTTCCTGGTATTGTTTCCAGATGTGGTAGAGCTCAATCATCGCGCCGGCCGAACCGCCCGCGATTATAGCACAGCCGGGGTGGATTTTCAGCGGGCGAAAAGGTACATGAACCAGCCGAAGGCGATGGCGCCGACGACCATGATGAGGAAGAGCGTCAAGCCGTAGCGGATCCGGCCCCTGAGGTCCTCCCTCCGGATGAGGGCGAGGACGACCGACACCAGCGCGGCATAGAAGATCATCGAGAAGAGATGGCTGCGGAAGATCATTTCTTCTTGCCCCTGGCGATGTCGAAGGCGTCGAGGGCGACCAGATAATTCAGCAGGCCGGCGCCGGCGATGAAGGCGGTCCCGAACTCGAACGTCACCCGCTCCAGGGCACCTTGGCCGAACGCCAGCTTCCGCGAGAGCACGTAGATGAGGAAATTGCCCAGGTCGGCGAAGAAGGCCAGGATGGTGAGCGGGTTTTCGGTTTGAAACGGGTAGATTTTGCCGCCCATGGACAGGCCCATGAGGGCCATGCCCGTGATGGCGGCAAAAAAGATGCCGGCGTGCCAGATCTTTTTTTGAAGCAGGTGGCCGAGGCCGGGAACGAGCCAGCCGGCGATAAGATACAGGATGGCTTTCATGGTCTTTGGCCTTAGATATTAAAGGAAACATCCTCCCAAATCAAGAGTATGGTAGAATCGGGCCGTGCCCGAGCTCCCTGAAGTCGAGACCGTCGTCCGCTGCCTCGGGCCCCGGCTGGCCGGGCGCGAGATCCGGAAGGCGCGGATCTATTTCCGGCCGATCGTCCGCCGTCCCGGCGCCGCGGGCCTGAGATCCTTGGCCGGCCGTACGGTTCTCGGTGTCGGACGCCGAGGGAAGATGATCGTCGTCCGCCTCTCGGAAGGCATGACCCTCCTTTTTCACCTCAAAATGACCGGCCAGCTCTTTTTCTGCGCGGCCGGCGCTCCCCGCGACAAGCACACGCACCTGGCCATTTCCTTCCGTGATTCTCCCGCCGAACTCCGCTTCCGTGACATCCGGAAATTCGGGTTCGCGCTGGCGGTCCCGACCGCCGAAGCCGGCTCTGTCCCGGAGCTCAGCCGGCTCGGGCCCGAGCCGCTATCTCTCGGGCTCGCGGAATTCCGGAGCGCCTTCGCCGGCCGGCGGGGACGCATCAAAGCCCGCCTTCTCGACCAGGAGATCATCGCCGGCATCGGCAATCTCTATGCCGACGAGATCCTTTTCGAGGCCGGCGTCCATCCGGAGACGGACGTCTCCCGGCTTGGCGGCGCTGCCTGGCGGAAGCTGTGGTCGGCCGTCCGCTCGGTCCTGCGGCGCGCCATCCGCCACCGCGGCACGACGCTCCGCGACTACCGCGACGGCGACGGCGAGCCGGGCGGCTTCCAGGCACGGCTCCGCGTCTACGGCCGCGAAGGCGAGGCCTGCCCCCGCTGTGGCGCGGCGATCCGCCGCCGGCGCGTCGCCGGCCGGAGCAGCCACTTCTGCCCCCGCTGCCAGCGTTCTCGGACATGATCAACCGCCGGCGGACGCGGCAACCATTTCGGGCTCGCTGCGGTTTGACTTGGGACCGCGTTTCACTATAATTGAGCGGGACGTCCCCGAAGGAGTTTCCACCCATGGATTTCTCGACGTTCAACGACGTCATCGTGTTCGCCATCCGCCGCGAGGAAGAGGCCGCCAAAACGTACGGAGATCTGTTCGAGGTGGCCAAGGAGGAGTCGGCCCGGAAGCTGCTCCTCGACCTCCAGGATGAGGAAAAGAACCACAAGAAGATCCTCCAGGGCCTGACCGAAGCCAAGGCCGGGGGGACCGCCGGCAAAGACGTCCGGGACCTCAAAATCAGCGATTACCTGGTCGCCGAGCCCCTCGACACGGCGATGAACTTCCAGGACCTTCTCATCTTTGCCGCCAAGAAAGAGAAGACGGCCGCCGAGCTTTACCGCGATCTGGCCAAAGAGGCGAAAACCGAGAAGCTGAAGCGGCTCTTCGAATACCTTGAGAAGCAGGAAAAGGCGCACAAGCTGAGACTGGAACTGGAATATGAAAAGCATATTCTCTGGGAGGACTGAGCGGCCCGTCCAGGGTCCTTGCCCCCGGCGATAAAGGAGACATCTCATGGAAAAGTACGAGTGCTCGGCCTGCGGTTACGTCTATGACCCCGCCGCGGGCGATCCCGACAACGGCATCAATCCCGGGACCCCCTTCGCCGAGCTTCCCGAAGACTGGGTGTGCCCTCAGTGCGGAGTGGACAAGAGCTTCTTCCAGAAAATGGCTTGATCGCGGCCCGAAACACGATGAGAATTCAGTCCAGCCGGGGCGGTCGCCGGACTCCGGCCGGCGGTCCGGGCCGATGAACAAAAGGCTCGCCGTCTTCCTCTTGTCCGCTGCGCTCGCCGCGGCGCCCGCGTCGGCCCAACTCCAGGTGAACGGCTACCTTTCCTTCCAGTACCAGAAGGGACAGCCCGAAAGCGACAATCCCACAGGCCAGTTCGGAAACGCCAGGGGCGGCCTGTTTTTTTCCGGCCTGATAGAGAAAGCCTTCGATTATAGCCTCGAGCTCCGGGCCGACAGCCCCGACCATGTTGAGCTGCAGGAGGCGTGGGCGGGCTACCGCCCTTCCGATACGTTCCACATCAAGCTTGGCCTGTATCTCGTGCCGTTCGGCACCTACAATACCGCCAGCCGTCCCTACCAGACCCCGTTCATCCGGACCCCGCTGCTCCAAGCCGCGCTTTACCCCGAGGGCTGGCGGGACCTGGGCGCGCTGGCCGAAGGCCGGCTGGGTTTTCTGCAATATTCGGTCTATCTGGGTAACGGCTTGCGCGAGGCCGCCGACCTCTTTTCCGGCCAGCAGTTCGGGGACAACAACGGCAACAAGGCGCTGGGGGGCCGGGTTTCCTTCAACCTGAGCCAGGGTTTTGAGGCCGGCCTGTCCTACCATCGCGGCCGGTTTGATGATGCCGGCGAGAGAAGCCTGACTCTCCAGGGAGCCCATATCAGCTGGGCCACCCAGGGCTTCCGGTTCCTGTATGAATACGGCAGGGCGGATATCGACAACCCGGCCGGTTTCGCCAAAGGCAAGGTCCGGGGGCACATCGTGCTCGGATCGCTGGACTGGGGCGGATTCTCGCCCGTCGTCAGCTACCAAAAAGTTGATTATGATGATCCCTATCACGGAGCAGGGTTCTCCATTACCCTGGGTACCGCGGGGGCCGGGATCGCCTCCGCCGTCTCCCGGTGGACGGCCGGCCTGGTTTTTGCGCCCGTCCAGGCTGTCATGCTGAAAGTGGAGTACGATTTCAACCGGGAGAAGCTCGTGGAAATAAAGAACAATGTCTTGCTGGCGCAAGTGGCGGTCCGGTTCTGAGTCCGCATTTTCCGCTGAAGGTGCAACATGGCCAACATCGTCGTTCTCGGCACGCAATGGGGGGATGAGGGAAAGGGCAAGGTCGTCGACCTGCTGACCCCGTCCTTCGACATCGTCGCGCGCTACCAGGGCGGTCACAACGCGGGGCACACGGTCTATATCGGGGGCCGGAAACTCGTCCTCCATCTGATCCCCTCGGGCATCCTCCACCCCGGAAAGCAGTGCGTTATCGGCAACGGCCTGGTCCTGAGCCCGTCCGCCTTCCTGAAGGAGGCGGCCGCGCTCGAGGAGTGGGGCGTGGCGATCGGCGACCGGCTGATGATCAGCCGGAACGCCCACCTCATCCTTCCGTATCACCCGCTCCTCGAGAGAATCTCGGAAGACCGGAAAGGGGACAAGCGGATCGGAACGACGAACCAGGGAATCGGTCCCGCCTATGAAGACAAGGTGGCCCGGTGCGGCATTCGCGCCGGCGACCTCCTCGACCCGGGCGTGTTCGAAGACAAGCTCAGGGCGAACGTGGCCGATAAGAACGTGCTCCTCCGGGCCGCCGGCCTGCCGCCGGTCGAGGCCGGGCAAATCCTCCAGGAATTTTTCGGATACGCCTCGCGTCTCGCCCGGTATATCGGGGATGTTTCCCTGTTTTTAAGCCGGAGCCTGGGCGAGGGGAAATCGATCCTGGCGGAGGGCGCCCAAGGAGCCCTCCTGGACGTCGACCACGGCACCTACCCGTTTGTCACCTCCTCCAACTGCACGGCCGGCGGGGTCGCGACCGGACTGGGCATCGGCCCGACTCGGATCGACCAGGTCATCGGGATCGCCAAGGCCTACATCACGCGGGTGGGCGGCGGGCCATTCCCGACCGAGATTCCGGACGGCCGGTCGAAGATCATTCAGGACCGCGGCAACGAGTTCGGGGCCACCACCGGCCGGCCGCGGCGCTGCGGCTGGTTCGACGCCGTGGCCACGTCGTATTCCTGCCGGCTCAACGGCATCGATAAAATCGTCCTGACCAAGCCCGATATTCTGGATTCCTTCGAGGTCATCCCGGTCTGCACCGGCTATCTCTACAAAGGCGAAAGGCTGGCGAGCTTCCCCACCGAGCCCTGGATCCTGGAAAAGGTGGTTCCGGAATACAAGACGATGAAGGGCTGGCGAACGCCGATCCATAGGGCGACGAGCCACGAGTCGCTGCCCGGCGAATTCCGGGATTATCTCAGGTTCATCGAAGACGCCGTTGAAGCCAGGGTCTGCCTTATCTCGACGGGTGTCGAGCGCCGGGATTCCATCCTCATCGACGAAGAACTGCGCGGCGTCGTCAACTTGGACCGGGTCAGGGCGGATCTCGGCTGACGCCCGACGTCTCAATTCTAGCCCCGGGGCCGAATTAACTTGGCCTATTCATAAAAACGCCAATTCAAGGAGATATGGCCAAAAGGAGGCGTTATCATGAATAGGCCAGGTTGACAGGTTTCGACTGATGCGGGTAATATTCATGTAGAGGCCGGGAGCGGCCCACCTTTGGCAGCTCCGGCACAAATCCTGGTAGAATGAGGAGGCTCGAAATGGCCAAAGCCGTCAAGAAAGTGGTCAAGAAGCCGGCGGGCAAGGCGAAGCCGAAAGCCAAGAAAGCCGAAGCCTATGAATGCGGCGTGTGCGGCTATCGTCTTGTAGCCGATACGGACTGCGGTTGCGCGGAGGAGCACGTCTTCATCTGCTGCGACCAGCCGATGAAAAAAAAGTAGGCGTTCCGGACGCGGGCCTGCCTCCGGCGTCCCGCCCGGCGCTGCCGTTCCATCTCCATTTCTGAGTGAGGGCAATCATGGGCCGCAATCCTTTCTCCATCGTTGACGTTTTCGCCGAAGAAAAATACGCCGGGAACGAGCTCGCGGTCGTCCGTCAGGCGGAGTCGTTCTCCGACGCGGAGATGCAGAAGATCGCCAGGGAGATGAACTTCTCGGAAACGACGTTCATCCTGAAAGACGAGGCGACCCGGGGCGGGTTCGACGTCCGGATCTTCACCCCCCAGTCCGAGATGCCGTTCGCCGGCCACCCCACGCTGGGCACCGCCTTCGTCATCCAACAGGAGATTCTCCGGCAGCGGGCGGGCGAGGTCGTCCTCAACTTGAAAGTGGGCCCGATTCCCGTGACGTTCACCTATCGCGGCCAGGATCCGGACATCTTGTGGATGAAACAAATCCCGCCGCGTTTCGGACAGACGATCAAGCCTGAGCAGGCGGCCCAGGTGCTCGGACTCAAGCCCGCCGACATCGACAGCCGGTTTCCGGTCCAGAGCGTCTCGACCGGCGTGCCGTTTTTCATCGTTCCCCTGAAGACCCTGGAGGCCCTCCGCAGCAGCCGGGTCAACCCGCGGAAGCTCTTCGTCCTGATCAACCGCACCGAGGCCAAGGCCTTTCTCCTGTTCTGTCCCGAGACGACGAGCCCGCAGAACAACCTCCAGGTGCGCGTCTTTGCCGACGCGTTGGGCGTTCCCGAGGACCCGGCGACCGGAAGCGCCAACGGCTGCCTGGCCGGGTATCTCGTCAAGCACAGGTACTTCGGCGGCGGCGCGGTCGATATCCGGGTCGAACAGGGCTATGAGGTCGGCCGTCCATCCCTCCTTCTGCTCAAAGCCGCCGAGGAGGCCGGCGACGTGTCAGTTTCCGTCGGCGGCCGCGTGATACCGGTTGCCAGGGGGGAGCTCATTTAAGCGGGTACCTCAAAGCCTACTATTCCGATAAAAATAGTTGAAATCGGTCGGCTGAGCCATTAATATGATAGAGTTTCGCGACAGCTCAAAACTCCCCGGGAATAGGCGAGGCACGTGATCAAAGACTTGTCCGTCATGATCGCCGGCATAGCCGGTGACGGGGTCCTCTTTACGGGGAACGTCCTGGCCCGACTCTTTAAAAGGCACGGCTGGGAGGCCGCGACCTACCGGGATTTCCCTTCGAATATCCGCGGCGAAGCGACGAGCTACATCATCCGGGCTTCGCTCGACAAAATCTACGGCCTCAGCGACCGGCTGGATATCCTGATGTCCTTCGACTGCGAGGCCACCATCTCCCACCTCCCCGAGATCGGCGCCGGCGGCATCGTCTTCTGCGACGGCAAGGAGGATGCCGAGGTCCCCGCGGGCGCAAGTCGGGGCAAAGCCTTCCATAAGTTTCCGCTCAGGGCCCTGGCCAGGGAGCACTTCGGCCAGGAGATATACAAGAATATGCTGGCCCTGGGCGCGCTGGCCTATGTCCTCGACCTCGACTGCACGGTCCTCGACCGCATCATCGCCGAGATGTTCCTGAAGAAAAAGGGGGAGGAGATCGTCAGGAAAAACGTCGAGGCCGCCGCCTTCGGCTATCACAAGGCCGGCGAGATCACGTCCGGGAAGGACCGCCATCCGCTCACCCGAAGGCCCGACCGGGGTCGCATCCTGATCTCAGGAGACGAGGCCATCGCCTTCGGGGCGCTGGCCGCGGGCTGCCGGTACTTCGCCGCTTACCCCATCTGCCCGGCCTCGGAGATCTATCAGTGGCTGACCCGCTACCTCCCGGAGTTCAACGGTGTCGTCGTCCAGACCGAGGACGAGATTTCCGCCCTCAACATGGCCGTCGGCGCGGCCTTCGCCGGCGCCCGGGCGATGACCTGCACATCCGGACCCGGCGCTTCCCTGATGATGGAAGCCTTCAGCCTGGCGGGGATGGCCGAAACGCCGGTCGTTATAGCCCATGTCCAGCGCCTCGGCCCGGCCACGGGCGTGCCCACCAAGACCCAGCAGGGCGATGTCCTGCAGTGGATCTTCGGGTCCCACGGCGAGTTTCCGCGGATTGTCCTTGCGCCGGGAACCGTTGGAGAGTGTTTCGACCTGACGGTCCTGGCTTTCAACCTGGCGGAGAAATACCAGTGCCCCGTGATCGTCCTGACCGAGCTCGACATGGGGCAGAATTACCGGACCTCGAAGGCCTTCAACCCGGCGGGAGTCAGGATCGACCGGGGAAAGTTGCTCGGCCGGGACGACCTCCTGCAAGCCCACGACTACCGGCGGTATGAATTCACGGCGGACGGCGTCTCGCCCCGGGCGCTGCCGTCATTCAAGGGCGGCGTGCACATCGCCGAGAGCCTGGAGCACGACGAGCACGGCTACCGCGATGAGAACGACGCGAATCGCATCCGCATGATGGAAAAAAGGATGCGCAAGCTCGACCGGGCCGGCCGCGACCTCGCTCCCCCCCGGCTGTGGGGCGAGCGGAAGGCCGAGGCGGGCTTCATCTCCTTCGGCTCGACGCTCGGCGCCATCCTCGAGGCGAGGGACAAGCTCAGGGAAAAGAACATCCGGTCCAATTTCCTCCAGCTCCGGACACTCTGGCCGTTCCCGGCGGCGGCCGTCGAGAAGTTCCTCGAGGGCTGCGAGAAGGTCTTTATCGTGGAGAACAACTACTCCGGCCAGCTGGCGACCCTCATCAAGAGCCAGCTCAGCCCCTGCCGCGAGCTCCGGAGCATCGTCAATTATTCGACCCGCGCCTTCCTGCCGGGCGAGATCGTGCGTCCTGTCCAGAGGGCCTTTCGATGAGAGAGAAGCAAGCGTTCCACCGCGCGGCGCCCACCTGGTGCCCCGGCTGCGGCCTGTACGGGGTCTTCGACGCCCTCAAGCGGGCCGCGGCGGCCCTCGACCTCGAGCCCGAGAACCTCGTCACCGTCACCGGGATCGGCTGCCACGGCCGGATGAACAACTACTTTCTCGGCTACGGGTTTCACAGCCTTCACGGCCGGACCATGCCCGTGGCTACCGGGATCAAGCTGGCCAATCCGGGGCTCCGGGTGGTCGCCGTGAGCGGCGACGGGGACGCCTACTCCATCGGCCTGGGCCACTTCATCCAGACGGTCCGCAAGAATATCGGCATCACCTATATCGTTTCCGATAACCGCCTCTACGCCCTCACCCAGGGACAGGTCTCGCCGACCTCGGATTTCGGGGCCGTGACGCTCTCGACGCCGTTCGGGTCCAAGGATTTCCCGATCGACGGCCCGACCCTGGCCTTCGCCGCCGGCGGGACGTTCATCGCCCGCGGGTTCTCCGGCGAGGTGCCCGAGCTGGCCTCGCTCATCGAGCGCGGCTTGCGGCACAAGGGTTTTTCGCTCATCAACGTCCTCAGCCCCTGCGTCACCCACAACAAGCTGAATACCTACGACTGGTTCCGGAAGCACATCGTTCACCTGGGAGACGACCCGGCCTACGACCCCCGGGACAGGGGGAAGGCTTGGGCCGCTCTCAGCCAGCCCGAGAAGATCGCCACCGGGCTCATCTACCAGGAGGACAAGCACGGCTTCGAGGAGCTCATGCTCACCGACCCGCGGCGCGCCATCGGCCTCGAGGAGCTCCGGGTCGAGGCCGGCCGGCTGGACAAGATCATGGAAAAATTCCGGTGACGTGCTATATTGGTATTTGAGGATAAAGGAGATCCGAGATGAAAGAGAAAGTCGAAGCCGCTTTGAATAAGATCCGGCCGGCCCTGATGGCCGACGGCGGGAATGTCGAGCTCGTCGACGTCACGGACGGAGTCGTCAAGGTCCGGCTGACCGGCGCCTGCGGCGGCTGCCCGATGTCCCAGATGACCCTGAAAATGGGCATCGAACGCCACCTCAAGAAAGAGATCCCGGAAGTTAAGGAAGTGGTTTCCGTCTGAAGACCATGAAGCGGGTTTACCTCGATCACATCGCGGCGACCCCCCTGGATCCCGGGGTGGCGGAAGCGATGCGGCCGTTCCTGGACGGCCGGTTCGGGAACCCGCAGAGCCTCCACACCGACGGCCAGGAGGCGCTCGAGGCCATCGAGGACGCCCGCGGCCGGGTGGCCGCCTTGGTCGGCGCGGCCGAAAGCGAGATCATATTCACGGCCTCCGGGTCGGAAGCGAACAACTTCGCGGTCAAGGGGCTGGCCGTGGCCCGCCGGGACAAGGGTTGTCATCTGGTCCTGTCGGCCATCGAGCACCAGTCGGTCCTCCATTCGGCCAAGAGCCTGGAGAAATCCGGGTTCTCCTCGACCCTCGTGCCGGTGGACAAGGACGGCCTGGTCGACCCGGCCGAGGTCGGGAAGGCGATCCGCAAGGACACCATCCTTGTTTCGGTCATGCTGGCGAACAGCGAAGTGGGGACGGTGGAGCCCGTGGCCGAGATCAGCCGTATCTGCCTGGCGGCGGGCGTGCTCCTGCACACCGACGCTGTCGCCGCCGTAGGTAGCATCCCGGTGAATGTCGCCGAGCTCGGCGTCGACGCCCTGAGCCTGGCGGCCGATCAGTTCTATGGCCCCAAGGGCTCGGCCGCCCTCTTTGTTAAGAAGGGCGTCCGCATCCTGCCGTTCATCGAAGGCGGCATCCAGGAGGGCGGCCGCCGCGCGGGGACAGAGAACGTGATGGGGATCGTCGGGCTGGGCCAGGCCGCCCACATCGCGCGGCTCAAGCTCGGAGAGCGGGCGGCGGCGATGACCGGGCTGCGCGACAAGCTGATCGACGAGCTGCCGCGCCGAGTGGACCACGTCGTCCTCACCGGGCACCGGGAAAAGCGCCTGCCCCACCACGCCAGCTTTTGTGTCGAGTTCATCGAGGGCGAGTCCATGCTCCTCAACCTGGACATGAAGGGGATCGCCGTCTCGAGCGGCTCGGCCTGCACGTCGCGGGCGCTCAAGGCCTCGCACGTTCTTCTGGCCATGGGGCTCGACCACGCCCTGGCCCAGGGCTCGCTCGTCTTCAGCCTGGTCGAGGGCACGACCGCAGCGGACATCGATTATGTCCTGGAGGTCTTTCCCCCGATCATCGACAGGCTGCGCCGGATGTCGCCCCTCTACACGAAATTCCTGGAGGAAAAACGGACATGATATACAGCGATAAAGTGATGGACCATTTTCAGAATCCCCGCAATGTCGGGGTTCTTAAGGATGCCGACGGCATGGGGCAGGTGGGAAACCCCGTCTGCGGCGATATGATGACCTTCTATATCAAGGTGAAGGACGACCGGCTCGCGGACATCAAGTTCCAGACGTTCGGCTGCGGCGCGGCCATCGCCGTCTCCAGCATGGTCAGCGAGATGGCCATGGGCAAGACGCTCGATGAGGCCATGAAAATCACTAACGCCACGGTGGCCGAGTCGCTGGGCGGGCTGCCCAAGAACAAGCTCCACTGCTCGAACCTGGGCGCCGACGCCCTCCACGCCGCCATCGAAGACTATCAGAAGAAGACGGCCGCGGCCAGGGGAGAAGCGGTCGAGGGCACGGTCGCCAAGAGCGAGTGCTACTGCCCCTATTGCGAGGGACAGCTCGAGGGCGCCGAGGAATTCTGCGAGCACTGCCAGATCGAGTTCGAGGATTGCCCGCACTGCGGCAACCTGGCCAAGAAGGGCTCCGAGAAATGCCCGAGCTGCGGGGCGGAGCTCTCCCAGCCGTGAATGCGGCTTCCTGGCTTCTTTGAAGGCCGTAACGGGGACCGATCGAGGCGCGATTCAAAAGAGACCATGGCGATCAAGGCCGATGCCAGCCTCGACTGCTACGGCCTGCTCTGCCCGATGCCCATCATCCAGACCGCCCGCAAGATGAAGGAGCTGAAGGTGGGGGAGGTCCTCGAAGTTGTCTCGACCGACGCGGGCATCAAGGCGGATATGCCGGCCTGGTGCAAGATGACGGGCCAGGAATTCCTGGGTGTCGAGGAAGCGGGGGACCTCATCCGCGTCTATGTCCGGAAGCTCAAGGATTGAGCGGGGGACGGGTTCTGATGACCAAACAGGAGATGATCGCCCGGGTCAACGGGCTCAAGAAAGACCGCCACGCCGTGATCCTGGCCCACAACTACCAGATCCCTGAAGTCCAGGACATCGCCGACTACACCGGCGATTCCCTGGGGCTGAGCCAGGAGGCGGCCGGGAGCGCGGCCGAGGTCATCGTCTTTTGCGGGGTCCATTTCATGGCCGAGACAGCGGCCATCCTCTCTCCCGATAAAACAGTCCTGCTTCCCGACCGCCATGCCGGCTGCCCCATGGCGGCGACCATCACGGCCCAGGAGCTCAGGGACTGGAAGTCCAAGTACCCCGGCCGGAAGGTGGTCTGCTACGTCAACACCACGGCCGAGGTCAAGGCCGAGTCCGACGTCTGCTGCACGTCGTCGAACGCCGTCCGCGTCGTCAACTCGATCTCCGACGAGGAGGTCCTTTTTGTGCCCGACAAGAACCTGGCGGCCTACGTGGCGCGGCAGACGGGGAAAAAGATCATCGCCTGGGACGGCGCCTGCTATGTCCACGACCGCATCCTGGCGGCGGATGTCCAGGCCAAGAAAAGGCTCCATCCGGACGCCGAGGTCTGGGTCCATCCCGAGTGCCGCCCGGAGGTCATCGACCTGGCCGACCGGGTGATCTCGACCGGGCACATGGTGGCGGCGGCCCGGGAGACGAGGGCCGCCGAGGTCATCGTCGGCACGGAGGCGGGCATCATTTACCGCCTGAGAAAAGAGAACTCCCGGACGGCGTTTTTTCCCGTCAAGGATCTGGCGTTCTGTTCCAACATGAAGAAGATCAATCTCCACAAGGTCCTGGCGGCCCTGGAGGAGATGAAATACCATATCGAGGTTCCCCCCGAAATCGGCCGGAGGGCCAAGGGGGCGATCGAAAAAATGATTCAACTCTAGGAGGATTCTATGAAAAAACCGACCGAGGACAACGTCAAGGCTGCTTTTGCCGGCGAGAGCCAGGCCCATATGAAGTACCTGGCCTTTGCCGCGGCCGCCGAGAAGGAGCGTCTGGCGAACATCGCCCGCCTCTTCCGGGCCGCGAGCTACTCCGAGCAGGTCCATGCGACCGGCCACTTGGGCGTGCTGAAGGGCGTGGGGAAGACGGCCGATAACCTGAAGGGGGCGATCGACGGCGAGACCTTCGAGGTCAACGAGATGTACCCCGGTTATATCGCGACCGGCAACGAACAGGAGGAAAAGGCCGCGGTGATGTGGTTTAGCTATGCCCTGCAGGCCGAGAAGGTGCACGCCGGTCTCTATAAGAAGGCCAAGGAAAACGCCGACTCCGGCCAGGACCTCGGCTATTTTCCCATCCATGTCTGCGGCAATTGCGGGTTCACCGTCGAGGGTGAAGCTCCGGACAAGTGCCCCGTCTGCGGCGTCCCCAAAGAAAAATTCGTCCGCTTTTAAGCCAACGTGGATGCGACATGACAGGACCCGTTTTCAGGCGTCGAATAAATGCCTGGAAAACGGGCAGAGTGTCGAGAGAGAGGTCAGCATGGCTTTGGATACGCGATTGAAGCCGAACGAAGTCCTGGCCGTCGCCATCCGCTCCGAGATCGAAGCCGCCGACTTCTACGGCGGAATCCTGGCCAGGGTTAAGAATGTCCTCCTTCAGCAGAAGCTCGAGTTCCTGGTCCTCGAGGAAAAAAAGCACCGGAAGATCCTGGAGCGCCTGCACGCCGAACGCTTTCCCGGGACCGAGCTCAAGATCCCCGAGAAGGTCGTCCGGCCCCGGCCGGCCGCGAAAGTCGCCGAGACAAGCCCCGTCCTGGACCTGTTCAAGGCGGCTCTTGAGGCGGAGAAGGCCGCCGAGGAATATTACCGTGAGGCCCGGGGGAAGATGGCCGACGCGGGGAGCCGCAAAATCCTGGACTACTTGAGCCGGGTCGAGAGAAGCCACTTTTTCATGATCCGGTCGGAGATCGACCTCCTCAGCCGCTTTCCCGATTATTACGACGTCGAGGACTTTCACCTCGGCCAGGACCTTTTCCATATCGGGCCCTGAAGGAAAAGGGGACACGCTCCGGTTTCTTCAGAAACCGGCACGGGTCGAGCGACGACAGAAGGGGGTGAACATGGAACCGGCCAAAGAACGCATCGTCAAGATCATCCGGATCCTGGGGCGCGAGTACCCGGACAGCCGGACGGCGCTGCACTATGAGACGCCCCTCCAGATCCTTGTCGCGACGATTCTCGCGGCACAGTGCACCGACGAGCGGGTGAACAAGATCACCCCCGGGCTTTTCCGCAAGTACCCGACGGCCGCCGACTTTGCCAGCGCCGACCGGGCCACCCTGGAGGCGGAGATCCGATCGACCGGCTTTTTCCGCAACAAGGCCAAGAGCATCATCGGCGCTTCTAGGAAGATCGTGGAAGATTTCGGGGGTGAGGTCCCGTCGACCATGGAAGATCTCCTGACCCTGCCCGGCGTGGCCCGGAAGACGGCAAACATCGTGCTGTCGTCGGGATTCCGGAAAGCCGAAGGCATCGCCGTCGACACCCATGTCCGGCGGCTTTCGGGAAGGCTGGGCTTGAGCCGGCAGACCGTTCCCGAGAAAATCGAGAAGGACCTTTTGAAGATCGTGCCGCGCCGGGACTGGCTCGATTTCAACTCCATACTCGTGAACCACGGCCGGAAGGTCTGCAAGGCCAGGAAGCCCCTGTGCCCCGATTGTGCGGTCAGGAAGCTCTGCCCGTCGGCTGTGAAGTTTTTTCCGGAGCTCAGACAGGCGGGCCGATGACCGTCGAAGCCAGGCTCTGGCGTGCGCTCGACGGCCGGAAGGTGGACTGCGAACTCTGCGCCCACCTCTGCCGGATCGCGCCGGCGAAGTTCGGGGTGTGCGGCGTCAGGGAGAACCGGGAAGGGAAGCTCGTCACTCACGCCTACGGCAAGGTCATCGCCGCGCACATCGACCCGATCGAAAAAAAACCGCTGTTCCATTTCCAGCCGGGGACACGCTCGTTTTCCGTCGCCACCATCGGCTGCAACTTCCGCTGCCCCTTCTGCCAGAACTGGGAGATCTCGCAGGCGGCCCGGGGGGGCGAGGCTTTTCGCGGCGGTCACGATTTTCCTCCGGCGGAGATCGTCGCGGAGGCGAGGTCGGGCGGCTGCCGGAGCATCTCCTACACCTACACCGAGCCCACCATCTTCTTTGAGTACGCCTATGATACGGCCAGGCTTGCCCGAGAGGCCGGCCTGACCAATGTCTTCGTCACGAACGGCTACCTGACGGCGAAGGCTTTGCAGACGATCCAACCCTATCTCGATGCCGCCAACGTCGACCTCAAGGCGTTCAAGGACGAAACCTACCGGAAGGTCTGCGGGGCGAGGCTTGAGCCCGTCCTCGAGACGATCCGGCTGATGCGCGAGCTCGGCATCTGGGTCGAGGTGACGACCCTCGTCGTCCCCGGGATGAACGACAGCCCGGCCGAGCTCGGGGACATCGCCCGGTTCATCGCCGGCGTCAGTATCGAAATACCCTGGCATATCAGCCGGTTTCATCCCGACTATAAATACACCGATACTCCGGCCACGCCGGTCAGGATCCTCGAACAGGCGCGGGACCTGGGGAAGGACGCCGGCCTGCGGTACATCTACGTGGGGAACGTCTGGGGCGAGGGAGAAAACACGGCTTGTCCACAGTGCGGCCGCCAGGTCATCAGCCGGTCCGGATTCTCGGTGCGGAAAAACGAGGTCCGGAACGGCGCCTGTCCCCACTGCGGCATGCGCATCGCCGGCGTGTTTTAGCCGGGTTGACTTGGCCTCTCAATTCTTGATAAACATGGGCCCATCCAGGCAAACCCATGACCCTCCGAAATAGGCCCGCTCGTTCGGTCGAGCTTCGCGCGCCGGGCGCCACACCCATTCCCGGTCTGGCCGTGGATCTCTACGAGCTGACCATGGCGGCGAGCTATTTTGAAAACCGGAAATCCGAGCGGGCGGCCTTCAGCCTGTTCGTGCGCACCTATCCGCCGGGACGCCGGTATTTCGTCTCCGCGGGACTCGAGGATGCCCTCGGCTATCTCAGCCGCCTGAGCTTCGGCCGGGACGAAGTCGCCTATCTCCGAAGCCTGAGGCTCTTCACCGGCGAGTTCCTGTCGTATCTTCGAGGATTCCGATTCACGGGCGATGTCTTCGCCATCCCCGAGGGACGGCTTTTTTTTGCCGACGAGCCGATTCTCGAGGTTGAGGGCCCGCTCATCGAAGCTCAGATCGTCGAGACCTGCCTGATCAACATCATCAACCTTCAGGCGATGATTGCGACCAAGGCCTCGCGCTGCCTGCAGGCCGCCGGCCCGCGGCGGCTGGTCGATTTCTCGCTCCGCCGCACCCAGGGGTTGGAGGCGGGCCTCAAAGCGGCCCGGGCGAGCTTCATCGGCGGGTTCGCCGGCACGAGCAACGTCCTGGCGGGTCGGGTGTACGGCCTTCCGGTTTTCGGGACCATGGCCCACTCCTTCGTCACGAGCTTTGGGAGGGAGGTCGACGCTTTTCGCGCGTACGCCAGGTCATTCCCGGAAAGCGCTGTCCTCCTCATCGACACCTATGACACGCTGGCGGGAGCCGCCAAGGCGGCCGTCGTGGGAAAAGAGATGTCCGCTCGGGGCGAGAGGCTTCGCGGGGTGCGCCTCGACAGCGGCGACATCGCCGGCCTCAGCCGGAAGGTCCGTCAAATCCTCGTCCAGGCCGGGCTGGGCGAGGCGTCGATCGTGGCCAGCGGCGGGCTGGACGATCGGAAGATCGCTGAGATCATCTCCCGAGGCGGCGACATCGACTCCTTCGGGGTAGGAACCAGGATGGGCGTTTCCGCCGACGCACCCTATCTCGACATGGCCTACAAGATGGTCGAGCTCGGCGGCCGTCCCGTCCTGAAACTCAGCCCGGGAAAGGCTAGCCTGGGGGGAAGGAAGCAGGTCTTTCGCCTGTCGCTGCCGTCGGGGGCCCTGAAAAGGGATGTGATCGGCCTGAGGGACGAAGCCCTGCCCGGGGAGCCGCTGCTCCGGAAGGTCATGGGCCGGGGAGAAATCCTCGGCCGCCTGCCCGCCCTTCCCGAGATTCAAAAGATCTTCCTGGGCGAGTTCGCGAAACTCGACGAAAAATACAGACAACTGGACGGCGGGCCGGCCCACTTCCCCGTCAGCCATTCGGCGCGGCTGCGCCGCCTTCAGGCGAGGGTCATCCAGAAGATCCGCAGCCGGGAGCTCGGCGAAAGCTAGCTAACTACGGCGCGGCGCCTTGGTCTTTAAGATAGAGCGCGACCGTGACGTCGCCGTCCACGATTCCCAGGCAGTCGGGGTGGAGCGGCATGACGCCGTAGCGCTCGTTTCCCTGACCATCCCTGATCAGCCCGATCGGGAACATCCGGCAGACCAGCGGCCGGTCGGGATGGACGGCGCAGCGGTCCTCGTCGAGAAAGACGCAGCTCCCGTCGGGCCGGTTGCGGAGCGTTATGCCATCCTCCTCGGTGAACAAGCGCACGAATTCATTGACCGGGAGGCCCCGGTTGCCGGCGAGCCGCGCTGTCTCATAGGGGCCGACCTCGATGGCCTTGTTATGGCAGCAGGCGCCGCAGGCCTGGCACTTGAACGAAAATGGGCTGTCGAGCCCGAGATCGAAAACGAGGGGCGCGGCCGGTCCGGAGTCGCTCATCGGGATCCTGCGGCCATCCTAGTGCGGCTATGACCGCAAGTCAATCGAACTTCTCTGATCAAAGTCTCGGGGGTGTGCTCGAGGGCCCGCGAATTTCCCCGGCGCGGAAATTCGCTTAGTCCTCGGCTCGCTCTCCTCTTCGAGGAACCGTGCCCGCTCGCCTGCGGATGACCCTCTTCACACACACCCCTCGCCTTCGATCAGCATATTTGTTCCTGGGTGGTGTCCTTGACATTGGTACGAACCGAAATTATCCTTCGCTGCGAAGATGAGAAAGGAAGGGACATGAAAAAAAGCCTATCACTCATCGGTATCGGTCTTATGGCCCTGTCGGTCTGGCCCGGAAAGGTCAGCGGAGCCGAGACTTGGAAAGAGGTCCGGCTCGACGGCGAAATCGTGCTCATCCGGCCCGCCCCGGCGGGGCCCGCGGCGGCGGGCCGGGTATTCGCCGCCGAGGGCCGGACGACCCTCATCCGGGTGGCCCCTGACCTTGGAGAGGCGGGGCGCGCCGCCGCCGCCGACATCGAGCGGTATCTGCCGCTTGCCTGCGGCGGGCGGGCGCTCGGGGCCGGCGACGCGGACGCCGCCCATAACTTCGGCCTCGTCCTGGCGACTCAGCAGTCCGGGGACTTCATATCCCGGGCCGGAATCAAGAAAGAGCTCCCGGCCGTTGGCGAGCAGGAATGCCTGATCCTGCCGGTCGAGGCGTTTTCGGACGGGCGGCCGGGCGTCGCCCTGGTCGGAGGCAGCGCGCGCGGCCTGCTCAACGGAGTCTACACGCTCCTCGAGATAAGCGCCGGGGTCTTCTGGGAGACCGGAAGAATTCTCGAGCGACGGGAAAAACCGCCGTCTACCGGCGCCGAAACGACTCTGGTCCATAGCCGGGAACTGTCGTGGCCTCAGGGCCAAATCGTCTGGAAGCCCGCCGTTTCCGACAGGGTCCTTTACATCGGCTTCGCCCCAGACATGGTCCCGGCCGTCAACTGGGCCTCGCGGAACCGCATCAGCCATCTCGTCATCTCCACGCCGCGGGAGTTCCCCTTGTCCGGGGCCCAGGAAAAGAGCCTGAGGGACGCCGTCGACCAGGCCCACGGGCTTGGGATTAGGGCCCTTTTCCTGAACATGACCCACCGGCTTCCCGTCAACCTCGGCGCGCTCAAGCCTTCGAGCCCGGAAGCCATCCAGGCCAGCACGGACATGTTTGCGGGCCTGGTTTCCAAGTTCGGGCTCGACGGGTTCGCCTGGCATTCGGCGAGCGAAGGAATAGACATCGCCGCCGATCCGGAATATCAGAAACAGAAGCGGGCTTACTGGGAAGCCCGCTACTTCAACTCCTACTATTCCGCCATCCGGAAGATAAAAAAAGACGCCCTGATGGTGATGCTCCTGGGCTGGGTTTACATGAACCCGGCCGAGGAGATGAAGAGGCTCTTCCCCAAGGACATCGTGGCCTGGGTCGTCCCGAACACGCCGATCATCGACGCGGCCCTGTCGGACATCCCGAGCTACGATGAGAACTTCGACCGGATCTGGTATTGGCAGTATGTCACGGTCAGCCGCGACGGCGCCTTCCCCATGGTCAAGCTGGATTACCTGGAAAAGTATTTCGCCGAGGCGCTCGAACGGGGCCACGGCCTCGCTCCCCAGGGGGTCTTCGGAGTGAATGCCTTCAATGCTATGTACTTCGCCCAGGTTGCGAGGGACGGGCGGATACCCCATGAGGCTTTCCTGAGATCGTTCGCGGAACGGTTTTACGGGGATGCCCGGATGGGGGAGGCGCTCCTCGACTTTCAAACGGCGCTTGTCTACCACCGTAACTGGTACAACAATGTCCACACGCGCGATGTCGAGAATTACCTGAACATGGAAGAATCTTCGCTCCTGAAGGGCGCCTTCGAAACGACCGCCGGGACGGCCGTGGCGGCGAAATCGCCGCTCCTCAAGGACCGGCTCAAAACGATGGCGGTCACGATGCTGCGGTGCTTCCTGCGGCGCTCGCCGCATCTTCGACCGCAGGAGGATCCGGCCAAAAGCTGGACCATGGATTATATGAGCGTGTTCGGCTGGAACCGCCGGGCGGTCGAGGACATGGTCCGCCAGTACGAGGATGTCTTCGGGCCGACCGAACCCGCGGCCGCCGGCGACTTATTTGGCGAGGAATTCCTGAAGATCCGGAGCGCGCTCCTGGCCCCGGCGGCCGGAAAATAGGATCGTCCCCGTTTTCTTTAAAAAGGATCAATCCCCGGAGCGGGTCTCCCATCGGCTCTTCCTCGCCGTTGGTGGGGCGGGCGCAGCATGATAGAATAAGACCAGATGGGACGACCTGATATGACGCAGGAAAAATTCCGCTTCCTCGAGCACACCGCCGATGCCAAGTTCCAGGCTTATGGCCGGACGATCGAGGAGGCCTTCGCCAACGCCGCCCTGGCCACGGCGTCCCTGATGTGGGACCCGGGGGGGATCGCCAGGAAAATCCAAATCCCCGTGAGCGCCCGGGGGCACGACCTGGAGCAGCTCCTCGTCCGCTTCCTGGGCGAGATCCTCTACCTCGTCGAGTCCCGGTTTTTTCTTATGGGCTCGGCCGAGGAGATCAAAATCGAAAAGCACGAGGCGGAGTATGCGCTCGAGGCCGTTTTCTGGGGTGACGCGAACTCGGACGCCTATGAGACCCACGGCGGCGTCAAGGCCGTTACGTATAATGAAATGAAGATCACGAAGAACGACGGCTACACGGTTCAAGTCGTGCTCGACGTCTGAGGTGCGCCATGGAACTCCGAAAAATCAGCGATAATATCTGGGAGATCCCGAAGCAGGGGGAGATGCGGGTTCCCGCCATGATTTACGCTTCCGCGAAGCTGCTCGAAAGCGTCCGTCGCGACCTGACGCTGACCCAAGCCCGGAACGTGGCCTGCCTGCCGGGCATCCAGCGGATGTCCTATGTCATGCCCGACGCCCACCAGGGCTATGGTTTCCCGATCGGGGGCGTGGCCGCATTCGATATGGAGGAGGGCGTTATCTCGCCCGGCGGTGTCGGGTATGACATCAACTGCGGCGTGCGGCTCCTCAGGACCGATTTCACCGCCGAAGAGATCGCCGCCAGGAGGCAAGAGCTGCTGGCCGAGATTCTTAAAGAGGTGCCGGCGGGCGTGGGCAAGGGCGGCATCACGAAGCTCAGCCGTGGGGTGCTCCTCGAGATCCTCCGCCGGGGCGCGGAGTGGGCGGTCGAACACGGGTACGGCAGGAAAGAGGACTTGCTCATGACCGAAGAGTACGGCCGGATGAAGGACGCCGACCCGGCCCACCTCTCGGCCCGGGCGATGGAGCGGGGCATCCCCCAGCTCGGGACCCTGGGCGCCGGCAATCATTTCCTCGAGATCCAGAAAGTCTCGCACATCTACGATGAGAAGAAAGCCCGGGTGTTCGGGATCGAGGCCGAGGGACAGGTCACGGTCATGATCCACTGCGGCAGCCGCGGCCTGGGGCACCAGGTGGCCTCCGACTTCATCGAGATCATGGAAAACGCTTATGGGACCAAGGGGCTTCCCGACCGGGAGCTGATCAACGCCCCCGTCCGTTCCCGGCTCGGGCAGGAGTACTATGTGTCGATGTGCTCGGCCGTCAACTACGCTTTCGCTAACCGGCAGATGATCGCCCACTGGGTCCGGGACGTCTTCGCCAGGGTCATGGGGAGCTCCGAGGGCATGAGGCAGATCTACGACGTCTGCCACAACGTCGCCAAGATCGAGCGACACACGATCGGCGGCCGGGAGCGCGAGGTCTGCATCCACCGCAAGGGCGCCACCCGGAGCTTCGGGCCGGGACGGCCCGAGATCCCGGAGGCTTACCGGCCGCACGGACAGCCCGTCCTCATCCCGGGCAGCATGGGGACCGCGTCCTATCTCCTCGTCGGGACGGCGGAGGCGGAGGAGCTGAGCTTCAGCTCGACCGCCCACGGCGCGGGACGGGTCATGTCCAGGCACGAGGCCCTTCGCCGCTTCCGCGGCGAGCAGATCCGGGATGACCTTCGGAAAAGGGGGATCGAGCTCCAGTCCGCGAGTTGGAAAGGGGTTGCCGAAGAGGCCTCAGAGGCCTACAAGGACGTCGACGAGGTAGTCCGGGTATCCCACGAGGTCGGCATCGGCTGTATGGTGGCCCGCCTCGTGCCGGTAGGCGTTATGAAAGGCTGACAGGTCCCTTATTCAACGGCCACTTTGATCTTGACTTGAAATTCCTTGAATTTACCTTCCCGGACCGCTCCCCTTTGTTCGATGACCTCGAAAAAGTGGATTCTTTCTCCTGCAGAAATCAGCTGTTCGACGGCTGTCTGAACGGCTTCGGAATAACCTTTCTCCGAGATGCCGATGACTTCGATCATTCTCAACATGTTGCTTTCCTTATTGAAAAATATTCTATCGGCGGGGAGCGCCGCAGATTGGTGGAGCGCTCAGGTCACGACCTTGTCGATGTCCTTCTCGCCGTAATCCTCGAACTGCTGGGCCATCGCGTACTCGCTCCGGAGCATGAGGTAATGGCTTCTTTCCACCTTGCTCAGGTATTCCAGGATTTTCTTCTTGCCCTGCTCGACGCGTTTCGCCAGCCCCGAATATAAGGTCTGAGCGGATTTTTCGGCTTCCATCGCTTGACGGAGGATATCGACCAGGTCGGAAGTCGGCCGGATGATCACGGCCGGCAGGAGTTTCGGGTCGACTTTTTCGGGGACCTCGGGAGTGTCCCCGGGGTAGATCGATTGGAATAGGTGCTCGAGGACGGTCTTGTGCTTCTGTTCCTCGAAGGCGAGAATCCTGAATTTCTGGATAAGCAGGGGGTTCTTGACCCGGTTCGACATCTCGGTGTAAATGCGGTCGGAATCCATCTCGGCCCTCATGGCATAGCCCAGGAGCTTGTCAATGGGCGCTTTGGCAACGTTGATCATCGCGTGGCCTTCTTTACTCACCTAGAATACACGAGTCGGCCGATTCCCGCAAATGCGTTGACATTTGGCGCGCCGCACCCTATCTTAAAAAATCATGAGGGTTGTGCTTGCCGGCTATAACGTCGACAAGGATGTTATCGAGGACCTGAAGCGGCACGCGCCGCCGCGCCGGGACGTCACGCCCGAGACGCTCTCCGCGGCCTACGCCCGGATCTCCCGCGACCCCCGGCCGGCCGACGAGCTGCGCGCGGTCGCCCGTCAGGAGGTCGAGAAGGCGCGGCGGTCGAACCAGGCCATCATCTTCAAGATGGGCCATCACTCGGTGGCCGAACACGCCGTCTTCAATTTCGACATCATCGGCGTCAGCCGCCTGGCGCTCGAGGAGATCGAGAAATTCCGGCTCTGCTCCTACACCGAGAAATCCCAGCGCTACATCACGCTCGGCGACGATTTCGTCATTCCCCGGGAGATCGCGGAGGCGGGCGCGGCGGATCTGTTTGTCGCCACGGTCCGGGAGCAGAACGCGCTGTATCACAGGCTTTATGCAAGGCTGCTGCCGCATATTTTCGAGAAACACGTGGACCTGGCGGCCAACCCGAAATACCACGCCGTTCTCGACGGCTGGGCCAAGGAAGACGCGCGTTACGCGGTCAGCCTGGCGACGGAAGGCCAGGCCGGCCTGACCATCAACGCCCGGAACCTCGAGCTCCTGGTGCGCCGGTTCGCCGCGAAAAAGCTGGCCGAGCTCCGCGAGCTCAACGGGAAGCTCTATGACCTGGCGAGCAAAGTCGCGCCCTCCATCATTCTTTTTACGGAAGCGACCGAGTTTGATGCCTTGACGTACGGAGAGCTGGCATCGGCGGTACGAGGGCTCGGCCTGGAGCCGGAAGGCGAAGAGGGGAAAAGCGCCTCAGAACCGGCGGACCACGCCAGCGGACGCCTCAAATCCGGATCGAGGGCGGCCGCGCATTCGGGGAAGGTGCGGCCAGGGAATGGCGGCCGGTCCGAAGAAGTTAAGGTCGAGGTCGTTGATTTCACCGTGGACGGCGACGGAAAGATCCTGGCCGCCCTACTGCATACGACGACCTCAGACCCGTATGACCGCTGCCTGGCCAAGGTCAATGAACTGGGGCAACCCGAGAAAAAGGCTCTTTTTAAAAGCGCCTTCCGCCGGATGGAGTTTTACGATTTTCCCCTGCGGGAGTTCGAATACGCCGACCTGACGTTCGCCGCCGACGTATCGGCCTCGTGCTTCGCCCAGCTCAAGCGCCACCGGATGGCGACGCTGACGGCGCAGGACTATCGCCCCGAGCTGGGTGTCTCCGTGCCGCCTTCCTTTGTCGAGGTCGGTGTCGTTAGCGAGTTCCGCGAACTCGTCGAAAATACGAACGCCGCGCACCGCCGGCTCAGAGAAAGAGCAGGGGAGGCGGCCGACTACGTTTTGACGAACGCCCACCGCCGCCGCATCCTCCTAAAAGTCAACGTCCGCGAGCTCTATCATATCTCGCGGCTCCGCGAGGACCCGACAGCCCAGTGGGAGATCCGGAAGCTCGCCGGCCGGATGTCCGCCCTGGCGAGAGAGGTCATGCCGCTGAGCACGTTGCTCCTTGGCGGCAAAAACGAGTTTCCTGCCGTCTATAAGAGGCTCTTCGGCCGGGCGCCAAAATTCTCGCCGCCGGAAATCCTCAAGTAGCCGTGTCTTTCGTGACGTCGGAAGCAAACCCTTTAATTTCCCTCCTCCCCAGGGTGGGAGGAGGTTGGGAGGAGGGGGGATTTTCATCGTTTGCCGGTGACCCGCAGGGTCATGAAAAGCTATTCATTCTTAAGGTTCATTAGACTTCCGCGGCGCCTTAAAACCACTTGTAGAGAGCGACGCCGGCGGTTACCCGATTGATGAACTCGTCCTCCGGCGGCTCGGGGCCGGCGAAATAGCTGACCTTGCGGACGCCCACAAACGGACGGACCTCGATGTCCTTTCCAAAGGCGGCAAACGCCTTGAACTCCACGGTCTGGCGATCGGAGTTGGCGTCGACGCGGAACTCCGCGCCAACCGGGAAGAGCCCCCGCGGCCGCGCCTGGGCGCCTAGGCGGAGACGGACGTCATAATCATAAGTGAAGTCGTGCCCAGCGGCGACCTCGAACCGGAGGCTTTTCTCCAGCCGGTTGAAGTCCTTTTGGTTCCGCAGGACGAGTCCCGTCGCCAAGCTGGAGCTAAATCGGATGGGCTCGTCGACCGGCATATCCACGTCATACCGGGCATACCAGGCCCCGAACAGCCCGCCGGGAAGCGACTTCTCGTATTGCCCGGACACGGAGTAGAGCATCCGGTCGGGCCGGGACTCCGCGAACAGCGCGGTGCCGGCCAGGATCGGCGTCCGGAAATCGCCGTCCACGAGGAATCGTCGGGTGGGCTCATCGAGGAGCCGGAGACGGAAGCCGCCGAGGACGAGGAGCTTGTGTTTGTCGTAGTAGGGATAGTAACCCGTCTCGATGGCGAATGAGTCGACGATGTGGGCGGGGGACTCGGCCGAGCCGAGTCGCGCGCCGATGTACGTCGTCGGCGGGTAATCATAATGGTGTGCGGTGCGAAGGAAGATCTCCACTCCTTTGGCCAATCCCACGGCCAGTCGCGCATCATGGTAGAGCTTCTCGAAATTGACCCACTTCAGCTCGCTTTCCAGGGACAGCTCCGGGAAGATGAATCGCGCTACGTTGAAATTGACCACCAGCAGCTCGCCGAAACCCGGCTCGCCGCCCACGTACGGCCCGAATCCCAGGCCCATCGTGAGAGGGCCGTCCCGGACCCGGAGGCGGCCGACGAACTCGTTGAGGTCGAGGATTCTTGGGTCATAGGTCGAGGTCACGTGCCGGCAAAAGTGACTGAGGCAGGCCTCGAACGAAACGGCATCGGAGACTCGGGTCTCAAAGGCCGCCTGGAGCCAGAAGTCGATCGCGCCCTTGAGGCTGCCGCTGATCCGCTCGAGATAGCTGATGCTGACGAAAGCCCGGCTGCCGCGGAAAGCGCGGAGCGGCAGGGAGAAGCTGAACTCGGGCCGGTAGAATTAACGCTGGAGCGAATCGATGCCGAATTCGGCCCGCAGGGCGGCCCGGGGCTTGACCCAAAATAAGTCGTCCTGGGCCAAGACGGGTTGGGCCAGGATGATCAGCAGAAGAAGGCGAAAAGTGCGAGTGAACATTCATGAGCCGCCGGCGCCGAGCTTCCCGATTATCAAAAAATGGCAGATCTTTTCGCCGTTCACAAACTGTCCCTCCCGGCCTTCGGGCGGAAGATTATCAACTCCCACTCGCCCCTGTCAAGCGGAGGCAAAAATCGACGCGCGTCAAACTCACGAGGGGAATTAAGGAGAGATAAGAAGGTTGGCGACCTCCTTGGCCGGGCTTTTTAGAGAGAGCGGGATTTCGCTTGATAGTCGAAACATGGGTTAATAAGATTTTCCTTACAAGAGGAGGCAGGGTGAAATGTCCCCAGCAAGGACATCCTGGATTTCCTGGACAAGTATCTCGGGCCGGTGAAATAGGCGGCGCGCGCTTGGAGCGCCGATTGGAAAGGGGAGCATTTCCGTTTCTGTGACAGGGTTGAGCTAATTGAAGGGTGGCGCGGCGTGGGGGCCCCCCGCCAGCCCGGACCGACTGGATTTTCTTGGGAAGGAGGGAGGACTGACGGGGGATCGCCGTGACAGGACCCTAATACCAGAGCTAACGAACACAGGAACGAAGAGGCTAGAATTTAAAAGCCGCTACTTGACGGCGAACTTATAGAACCGCTTCTTGCCGATCTTCAGGATGTGCTCTTTTTTATCGCCCAGGTCGAGCAGGTAGCTGATGTCGTCGATCCGCTCGCCGTCGAGGTCCACGCCTCCCTGCTGGATGACCCGCTTGGCCTCGCCGCGCGACGGGAAGATCTTGAGCTCCATCATGATGTCGAGGAGCGGCCGCGTGGGCTTCGCGCCTATCGATTCAGATAACGAGATTGACTCTAAGATATGGACCTCCAAGTTCGCCGGCGTTTCCTTGTTCTTGTGGATGCGGTCGAATTCCTCGGCCGCCCCGCGCGCCTTGTCCGCACCCCAGAAGTCGGTGATAACCATCCGGGCGAGCTTGGCCTTGAGGTCCCGCGGGTTGACCTGGCCCGCCTGCGCCTCGCTCTTCCAGGCCTCGATCTGAGTTGTGGACACATCTGTCAGCAGCTCAAAGTACTTGTACATGAGCGGGTCGGAGATCGACATGAGTTTCCCGAACATCGCCTTCGGAGGCTCGTTGATCCCGACATAGTTCCCGAGCGACTTGCTCATCTTCTCGACTCCGTCGAGCCCCTCGAGAAGGGGAGTGGTCATGACGATCTGCGGCTCCTGGCCGAACTCCCGCTGGATGTCCCGGCCGACGAGCAGGTTGAACTTCTGGTCGGTCCCGCCCATCTCGACGTCGGCCTCGAGCGCCACGGAATCATAGGCCTGCATCAGCGGATATAGGATCTCGTGGACGGAAACCGGCAGACCCTCTTTCAGCCGCTTTGTAAAATCGTCCCGCTCGAGGAGCCTCGCCACCGTGTATTTTGCCGCGAGTTTTATGATCTCGAAGCTCGTCAGCTTGCCCAGCCACCGCGAGTTGAAATCGATGATCGTCTTCTCGGGGCTCAGGATTTTGTAGATTTGCGCCTTGTAGGTCTCGGCGTTCTTGAGGATACCCTCGTGGGTCATGGCCGGCCGCGTCACCGACCGTCCCGACGGATCGCCGATGAGCCCCGTGAAGTCGCCGATCAAAAAAACGACATCGTGGCCGAGGTCCTGGAAGTGCTTCATCTTCCGGATGACGACCGTGTGGCCGAGGTGGATATCCGGCGCCGTCGGATCGAACCCGACTTTGACTTTAAGGGGTTTCTTATCGCGGAGGGAGCGCGCGATTTTGTTCCGGAGCTCATCCTCCTGGATGACGTCGACGCATCCCTTCTTGAGGTAGGCGAGCTGCACTTCGACCGTCTTGTTCATGCTTCCCTGATGAAGACGCGCCGTCCGCGGACTTCGATCCGGCCCTCGAAGAAGAGCTTGACCGACTCCGGATAGATTTTATGCTCCTCGACGAGGATCCGGGCGGCCAGGGTGTCCTCGGTGTCGTCTTGGAGCACGGGCACGACCGCCTGGAGGATGATCGGGCCCATGTCCACGTCCTCGGCGACAAAATGCACCGTGGCGCCCGAGAACCGGACGCCCCACTCGACGGCCTTCTTCTGGACGTGAAGTCCGGGAAATGCCGGGAGCAGGGCCGGGTGGATGTTCATGGCGCGGTTTCTGAATTCCCGGCAGAAAAGCGGCGTCAGAATCTTCATATAGCCAGCGAGGCAGACGAGGTCGATGTCCCTCTTCCGGATTTCTCTCACGATTTCCTTATCAAAATCCTCGCGATTCGGATAGAGCTTCGGGTTGAGGTAGAGGGTCTCGAGGCTGCGCTCCCGGGCGGTGATGAGCCCCGGGGCTCCGTCCACGTTGCTGAAGACGAGCGCGATGTCGGCGTTGATCCGGCCCGCCGCCACGGCGTCGTGGATGGCCCGGAAGTTCGACCCCCGTCCTGATAAAAGCACCGCGATCCGGCCCCGTTTTTTGGGGCTCAGGAAGATTTCCTCGCTCATAGCTTTACCCTCGCGCGCAGGATTCAAAACTTAAGGACAAGGCCCAGCCTCGCGGAATAGCCGCCAAGGTCGACCGAGGCTTCCCGGACCTCCCGGAAATTCCCGCCGCCCGGCGCCACCGCGAGCACGTGGATCTTGGGCTGCCAGAAACCGAGGTCGGGAATATACTCTTCGTAGGAATACAGGCGGCCGGGCTGTTGCAGGTTGTCCTCGCCGGTGAACCCGGTCGCTTTTGCCGAACGCAGGGAGGCCTCGGCGAAGAAACCGAAAGCGGCGTCAAAGTTGTAGCTCAAACCCAGCCCTCCGACGTAGGCGGGCCGCCGGGCCGAGGCCGTTTCGAAAAGGGAGTAGAAGAACTTTGTTTCCTCCTCTTTCTTGAGCCCCTCCCGGCCGACGAACTTGGCGTACAAAAATCCCGCGCCGGCCCTGAGATAGAAATTGAGCTTTGACCCCACGGGGAAAAGAAGATACCCCGAGGCGATGACCGGGTAGGCGCTCACTTTGGCGGGTTTGGTGTGATTGTAGGTGACGCCATCCCAGACGATCGTCGTCGCGACATCCTTTTCCGGCAGGGACCCGTAAGCGTAGCCGCCGCTCAGGCCGAGCCCCAGCCGGCGGGAAAAAGCGAACATCAGCTCTCCCTCGAAACCGTACCCGAGCTTGAGACTGCCGACGCTCTGGCTGACAAAATTCAGGTTCGAAAACGACTCGGCGCGGAGCCTGAGCTCCTCGGCCCACCCGGTGACCCCCATGGCGGAGTTGTCGTACCTGAGCTTTTCGACGGCCGTGGAAAACCGCAGGCGGACATCCACGGCCCGGGCGAAAGGCGCCGTGACGAGAAGCATCAGGCACACGGCCGCCCATATCCTTTTAATATTCATGGCGGATGGCTTCGTTTCCTTATCGGACCGAGAACGCCCTGGGCAGTGTTTCTTCCCATGCTTTGCGGAGGCGCGCCACCGGATCCCGCAGGAACTGGCGGCCGGCCCGGCGCGCGACGACATCGTGGCCCCCGACCCGGCCGATCACGCTGAGCCCGACCTTTTTCCGGGCGGCGAGCTTCCGGAGCTCGGACAGGCGCGACCGGCCCAGGCTGACGACGATCCGCGACTGGCTCTCGCCGAAGAGGAGCGCGTCAACGCGGACAGACTCGTCAAGATCCAGAGTGCAGCCGAGCCCCGCCGGGCTCAGGATCGAGCTTTCGGCGACGCAGACGGCGAGCCCGCCGTCCGAGACGTCGTGGGCCGAGCGCACCAGGCCCCGTTCGATGGCGGCGATACAGACCTCGTGGACCCTTTTTTCGGCGTCGAGGTCGAGCGCGGGGGCCGGCCCCGTTTCCCGTCCGTGGACGATCCTCATGTATTGGGAGCCGCCGACCTCCTCCCTGGTCTCTCCGAGGAGGACGACGAGGTCTCCTTCTTTCTTGAAACCCGGGCCCACCAGCCGGCCGATATCCCGGATCAGCCCGACGATCCCCAGGACGGGCGTGGGATAGATCGACGCGCCTTCGGTGTCGTTATAGAAGCTGACGTTGCCGCCGGTGACGGGAATCTCGAACGCCCGGCAGGCCTCCGCGATGCCCTCGACGGCCTCCTCGAACTGCCACATGACCTCGGGCTTTTCCGGGTTTCCGAAATTCAGGCAGTTGGTAACGCCGATCGGCCGGGCGCCCACGCAGGCCAGGTTCCGGCAGGCCTCGGCGACCGCGATGCGGCCGCCCGCCCGCGAGTCGATCTGGCTGTAGAGGGAGTTTCCGTCAAGTGTCATGGCCAGCGCCCTCTTCTGGCCCTTGATGCGCAGGACCGCGGCGTCCGCGCCGGGCAGGAGCACGGTATTCGTCTGGACCATGTGGTCGTATTGCCGGTAGACCCATTTTTTATCCGCCAGGTTCGGGTCCGCCATGACCTTGAGAAGAACCTGGCCCAGCCGGGACGGCGGGGGAGGGGTCTCCGGAGAGCCCGGCGCCGGCGGGACTTCAGGCCTGCGGCTTGGCCGGGTGTAGGCCGGGCAGAGGTCGACCACGGCGCTGACAGGCACATCGACCACCATTTCGCCGTGCCAGGTCACGCGGACCTGACCGCCGCCGGTGACCTCGCCGATATTGACCGCCTCCAGGTCCCACTTGGCGAACACGCGCTGGACCTCAGCCATGTTCTCCCGGCTGCAGACGAGGAGCATCCGCTCCTGCGATTCGGAGAGCATGATCTCGTAGGGCGTCATTCCCTCCTCGCGCTGCGGGACGAGGTCGAGGTTGATGACGATGCCGTTACCGGCCTTGGCCGCCATCTCGGTCGTCGAGCAGGTCAAGCCGGCCGCGCCCATATCCTGGATGCCGATGATCAGCCCCCGATCCATGACCTCGAGACAGGCCTCGAGCAGCAGCTTCTCCTTGAACGGATCGCCCACCTGGACGTTCGGCCGCTTCTGCTCGGTTTCCTTCCCGAACTCCGCCGAGGCCATCGTCGCCCCGTGAATGCCGTCCCGGCCCGTCTTCGAGCCGACGTAGAGGACGGGATTCCCGACGCCTTCGGCCTTGGCGTAGAAGATCTTATCTTTCCTCACGAGCCCTAGGCAAAAGACGTTGACCAGGGGATTCTTGGCGTAGCCTTCCTGGAAATAGACCTCGCCGCCGACCGTGGGTACGCCGAACGAGTTGCCGTAGCTGGAGATGCCCGCGACGACGCCGTCCATGATCGCCCGGTTCCTTGGATTATCCAGAGGACCGAACCGGAGCGAGTCGAGGACTGCGATCGGACGGGCCCCCATAGTGAAGATGTCGCGGAGGATGCCGCCGACGCCGGTCGCCGCGCCCTGGAACGGCTCGAGGAACGAGGGATGGTTGTGGGATTCGATCTTGAAGACGATGGCCAGGCCGCCGCCGATGTCGATGATCCCGGCGTTCTCGCCAGGACCCTGGATGACATACTTGCCCTTCGTGGGGAGGCGCTTGAGGAAGACCTTCGAGCTCTTATAGCTGCAGTGCTCCGACCACATCAGAGAGAAGATGCCCAGCTCGGTGATGTTCGGCTCCCGGCCGATGAGCTCGACGATGCGGGCATATTCATCCTGGGTCAAGTTGTGGTCGGCGAGGAGCTTGGCGTCGATCATGGCGCCATCCCCCGGCGCGGACCCGGCTTCCCGGAGCGGATGAGGGACTCGAAGATGAACCGGCCGTCCTCGCTCCCCAGGATGGCCTCGGAGGCCCGCTCGGGGTGGGGCATCATGCCCAGCACATTGCCCCCGCGGTTGATGATCCCGGCGATCGAGGCCGCGGAGCCGTTGACGTTGGCGGCGGCCGCGGCTCGGCCCCTCTCGTCAACGTATCGGAACACGACCTGGCCGTTGTTCTCGAGCTCCCGGATCTCGTCCGGCGGCGCGAAATAGTTGCCGTCGAAATGGGCGATGGGAATCCGCAGGACTTGGCTGCGCCGGGCCCGGTTCGAGAACCGCGTGGCGGCGTTCTCGACGCGGAGGTGGACATGCTCGCAGAGGAACTTGAGGTTTTTATTCCTGAGCATCGCCCCCGGCAGCAGGCCGAGCTCGAGGAGGACCTGGAAACCGTTGCAGATGCCCAGGACGAGGCCGCCCCGGCCGGCGAACTCCTGGACCTCCCGCATCAAGGGCGAGAACCTGGCGATGGCCCCGGCCCGGAGGTAGTCGCCGTAGGAAAAACCGCCGGGGAGAATGACGCAGTCGACTCCGCGGAGGTCATGGTCCTTGTGCCAGAGGAAGGTCGCCGGCTGGCCGAAGACCTGCCGGGCGACATGATAAGTGTCGTAGTCGCAATTGGAGCCCGGAAAGACGACGACGCCGAACTTCAAGATGTCAGCCTTTCTTCCCGTCCTCGAGGACCTGCCAGGTGAACTTTTCGATGATCGGGTTGGCCAGGACCTTGTGGGCGATCTCGGGGACCAGCCGGGCCGCTTCGGCCTCGGATACGCCGGCGAGCTCGATTTCGAAGACTTTTCCCTGCCGCACGTCCTTGACGGCCCGGTAGCCCAGCGTGAGAAGGGCGTTCTTCACGGTCTGCCCCTGGGGGTCGAGGACGCTTTCCTTGAAAGAGACGAGAACCCTAACTTTCATGCCCGAGCACCCTTTCGAAGATATAGTCGATTTTTTCGAGATAGACGTCGACGGTGAAGCAGGCCTCGACCTCCTGGGGCGAAAGCACGGCCAGGACGTCCTGATCCTGGAGCAGCAGCTCCTTTAAGCCATGGTTTTCCCGCCAGACCCGGAGGCTGTTGCGCTGGACAAGCTCATAGGCCCGGGGTCGGGGCACGCCCTTGTCGGTGAGGGCGAGGAGCACGCGCTGGGAGAAAATCAAGCCTTTGGTGACCTCGATGTCGGCCCTCATCTTGTCCTCGTTGACGACGAGGTTCCTGATGATGTCGGTCGTCTCGGCGAGGAGATAATCGGCCAGGATGAACGAATCGGGGAAGATGACCCGCTCGGCCGAGGAGTGGGAGATATCGCGCTCGTGCCAGAGGGGGATGTTCTCCAGGGCGACGACGAGGTTTCCCCGCAGGATCCGGGAGAGGCCCGAGATCCGCTCGGCCCGGACGGGATTTTTCTTGTGCGGCATGGAGGAGGAGCCCTTCTGGCCCTTGGTGAACGGCTCTTCGAGCTCCAGCACCTCGGTCTTCTGGAGATGCCGGATTTCCGTCGCGAACTTGTCGAGGCTCGCGCCCAGCAGGGCCAGGGCCGAAATGACCTCGGCGTGCCGGTCGCGCTGCAGGACCTGAGTCGATACCCGGGCGGGCGAAAGTCCCAGCTTCCCGAGGGCGGAGACCTCGACGCGGGGGTCGAGATGGATGTAGGTGCCGACCGAGCCCGAGATCCGGCCGACGCTGATCGTCTCGAGGGCCCGCCGCAGCCGCTCTTCGTGGCGCTTCATTTCCTCATACCACACTAGGAGCTTGATCCCGAACGTGATCGGCTCCGCATGGACGCCGTGGGTCCGGCCCATCATCACTGTTTTTTTATGCTGCCGGGCCTTTTCCCCAAGGAGCGACGTCAGGGGGGCGATGTCCCTGGCGATCTTCTCCAGGGACTCCTTGATCATCAGGGACAGCGCGGTGTCCACGATGTCGTACGAAGTCAGGCCCACATGGATGTAGTGGGCGTCCTCGCCCACGAACTCGCCCACTGACTCGAGGAAGGCGATGACGTCGTGCTTGACGATCCGCTCGATCTCCTCGATCCGGGCCACGGAAAACGAGGCCTTGTCCTTGATGTTGCGGAGGGCGGGGAGGGGAAGGCGGCCGATCTCGGCCCACGCCTCGCAGACGGCAAGCTCGACGTCGAGCCATTTCCGGTAGCGGTTCTCGTCCGACCAGACGGCTCCCATTTCGGGCCTGGTGTAGCGGTCTATCATGGAGGATTCCTCGATCGAGGGCCAATCATAACAAGGAGCCCCGGCGGTGTCAATCAAACGGGGCGACGCTCCGTAGCGCAGGGTGGGATGGCGATGCGCCCCAGCCCCCCGGCCCCCGGGAACCAGTCCCGTCGGTTCCCCCGTCGGCCAAGCCGACGGGTCCCCTTCCGCTACGGGGGTCTTCGGGGCGCCATCGCCATCCCACCCTGCGCTGCAGAGCGTTCCCTAACTTGGAAGAAAACAAATTCAAAGGAGTCTATATATATAGGTGTCTAATAATATGAACGGTGTGATGGACGATGTCTCCGACGCGTCGCTTGTCGGCCGGGCCAAACTGGGCGACCTGGAGGCCTTTTCCGAGCTCGTGCGCCGGCACCGGGGGAGGATTTATAGGACGATTTCCAGGTTCGCCCGGGACCACGGAGACACCGATGACCTGGCGCAGGAGACATTCTTGCAGGCTTTTCGCGAAATCCGGCGGTTCCGTGAGAAGTCGGAGTTCGCCACTTGGCTCTACCGGATCGCCGTGAACCTGAGCCTCAATCATCTGAAGAGGAAAAAGAGAGAGATGGGCCGACAGGAATTCGACGATCGGTTCGCCGACAGACACGCGGCTGCCGGGTTTTCGCCCGAATCGGCCTCGGAGGGCGCGGAATTCCAGGCCTGTTTGGGTAGAGCCGTGGATTCGCTGCCCCCCGCCTACAGGTCATCTTTCGTCCTCGTGGTCTACGAGGGGATGAGTCACGGCCAAGCGGCGCGAATCCTGGGGTGCTCGGAGAACACCGTCTCCTGGCGCCTGCACAAGGCGAGAAAGATGCTCCAGGCCAGGCTGCGTCCCATCCTGGGCGAGGTCACCCGATGAACTGCCGAAAATGCGAACAGCTGGTCTCCGATTCCCTGGATGGCAGGCTATCCGAAAGCGCCGCGCGGGACCTCGAGGCTCATCTGGCCGGGTGTCCCTCCTGCCGCGCTTACCGCGCGCGGCTGGACAGGATCCAGAGGGAAGCGGCCGTCCCCGGGGAAACGCCCGTCCCCGCCGGTTACTGGGACGAATTTTCCGCGCGCCTTCGCGCCCGGCTTGAACCGGCCGGGGCCGGAGAGCGCCGGCGGCGATTTCGGCTGCGGGGCTGGAGATGGGCTTGGATTGCGCTTCCCGCGGCTGCGGCGGGAGTCCTGATCTTTCTCCAGGTCTTCCGCCCGAATCCGCCTTCCGTCGCGGATCTCCTCGGCAACGGAGAGCGCCTGGACGCCGCCGGCCTGGAGTCCCTCGAGGGCACCGAACTGGCCGGCCAGCTCGACGACGTCATCCTCGCCGCCATCCAGGAAGAGACGGGGTTCCTGTCCGCTGATGAGCTTCCCGCTTACGCCGATGACCCGGGTTTCTGGGAGAACCTGACCGACGACGAGATCGCCGTCCTTGACCGGGAGATCGCCAAAGAACTAGAATCCTAGGAGAAACGAAATGTCACGAAAAACCATACCGTGGCTTTTCCTTGGCTTATTCCTGACCGCGACGATGGCGGCTGCCCAGCCTCAACCCGGTCGGCGGGGACCCGGCAGGGACAGGCTCCGGGAGAACCTCAATCAACTGCGGCTGATCCGGATGACGGAAGCCCTGGACCTGACCGAAGACCAGACCGCCAAGATTTTTCCGCTGGCTTCCCGTATGGAAAAGGAAAAGGCGGAGATTGTACGGGAGCTGGGCGCGAAGATGGCGGACCTAAGGCAGATGATCGGGGAGGGCACCCCAAGAGACGAAGACCTGGCCGCCCGCGTCGAGACCATCCGGCAATTGCGCCGTGGCCTTCAGGAGAAGGACCTGGAGTTCGAGAAGTTCCTCCAGGCAAACCTCACCGGCATCCAGGTCGCCAAGTATGTCATCTTCCAGGCGGATTTCAACCAGGCGATGGGCGAGCGGCTGAACCGGGCGCGGGCCATGATGCGCAACCGCCGGCGGCCCTGAGGAAAAATTCGCCGCTCTATTGACAAAAAAGGGGTTTTCCTCTAGTATTGTGCAGTAATCTTATTCTCCGTTATTCCATTAAGCGAGATTTTAAGGCCGTATAAGAGAAAGTATATTTACCTTTATATGGTATCCTTTCTCTATTGTCCATTGTCTGAACGTCAAGAGGATGCATTCTTGGAGAGTCGCCTGCGCCAGCGTAGCTCAGTTGGTAGAGCGGCTGATTTGTAATCAGCGGGTCGGGGGTTCGAATCCCTTCGCTGGCTTTTGTCCGGGTCGCTTCCCGGCAAAATCCGTTTCCCCGGGTGGAGACGGGGCCGCTGATCCTGAATACGGGCAGGTACCAAAGTGGCCAAATGGGGCGGGCTGTAAACCCGCTGCGGAAACGCTTCGGAGGTTCAAATCCTTCCCTGCCCACTTGCGCGGGAATAGCTCAGTGGTAGAGCGGCGGCCTTCCAAGCCGTCGGTCGCGGGTTCGAATCCCGTTTCCCGCTGAGTCGACGTTGTGGAGGCCCACGTAGCTCAGTAGGTAGAGCACATCCTTGGTAAGGATGGGGTCACCAGTTCGATTCTGGTCGTGGGCTTAGAGAGCATACACGCCGCTGATTTAGCCGCAAGGAGGACAAGAATGGCTAAGGCAAAGTTTGCGAGGACGAAGCCGCACTTAAACATCGGGACGATCGGGCACGTGGACCACGGGAAGA
>Ga0154742_1018_pt1 | contig 39443 bp, 34 predicted proteins | sample Rifle2008BG16ft_FD_105750 | JGI IMG/M metagenome (GOLD analysis project Ga0154742, IMG submission 105750) | Candidatus Aminicenantes bacterium RBG_16_63_16 | reverse complement strand
TAATCGGCGTTCGAGGCCGTGCCGGGAGTGAAATTGAAAAGGGTGAGCCCCAGCTCCTCGGCCCACGCGGCGATGGTCTCGTCATACCATTCGTACGGGGGGATGAAACAGGAAGCTTCGTTCCGGTCGATGCCGAATGCCCTCAGGGCGTCGAGATTGCGGAGGATGTCGGAGGCAAACTTGTCCTTGGTCACGAGGAGAGTGTCCCGGCTTTCCCATGAACAATAAAGGAGGTGTTTGTCCGAATGGGCCCCAAGATAGTGCCCGTCCCGCCTGAGGCGTGTGATGAGCGGAGCCTTGTTCGCGGCGCGGTAGAAATCCCCGGTGAAAAAGAAGCCCGCGGGAACCCCGTGTTTCTCAAGGACGCCGGCGATGTGGTCCCCGCCGTCGGCAAACTCGTGCCCGGTGAAGACGAAGGCCATCTCTTTGCGGCCGGGGTCGCCGCGGACGACGGCGCCGCGGTCAAAGGTCAGTTTTCGGGACGGTCCTTGGGGATTAAGGGCAAGGAGCATCCGCCCGGGCGCCGCGAGGAGCGCCGCCAAAAAAAGGGAGAGGACATTGAGCCGGGACATGGCTTTCAAACGCACAGACCCGAGAGGCCGGACGCGTCGTGGCCCCTCAGGGCATGCTTATATTAGATCCGGGCTGCGAAATCAATACGACTCCCTCCGCCCCAAAATAAAACTCTAGGGGCCAACCCCCTTGTGTTTTGCGCTCGATTTCGTTCCCCGCCCTTTAATCTAAGGCGAGAATGCTCCTTGTCAAGACATTCTGGCGGAAATGTCCCTTAATGTCCTTTTATGCCGCATATTGTCCGCCCGGCGGGGATTGTGTGGTGACAGCCGGTCCGGGTGCCACTCGATGGCTTTTGCGGCGCGATCGTCAGGGCCATCCGGCAGGGCTTCTCGGTCGCCGGCCTGCTGGCCAAGTTCCGCTAGATCCCGGATACGACAACATCTGTGAAAACGAGACTCGGGAACCGCTGGCCCGAGTACGGATAAGGATCATTCGCGGCCTCGGCCAGCCTGTACCAGATCTTGAGATGGTTGTCGGCGATGTTCATTTCGGAGACGGCTTGGACCGGTTCGCCCTTTTCGAACAATTGCCCGACGATGCCGATCGAGGTGTCCCCGGTCGTCGAGTTCGAGTTGCCGCCGATGAACCCGGTGATCAGGATGCCCCGGCCGAGGTCCTTCATGATGTCGCGCACCGCGCGCTTTCCCGGCGGGATGACTAGGTTCGACGGGCTGCCGGTCGTCGGCTCCCAGCCCAGCTTCCGGCTGTAATACCAATCGACATAGAACTCCTTCAACACGCCGGCATCGATCATGGTCCGCTTCTTGGCGGCGAACCCGTCGCCGTCAAAAAGACGGCTGCCCAGGCTCCCCGGGATGAACGGGTCATCAATCACCGTCAGGAGTGAACCGGCCACTTTCTGGCCTTTCTTATCGGCGAGAAAAGACTGCTTCTGCTGGATGCTGCGGCCGAACATGGCCTGAAGAAGACCGCCGCCGAACCGCGGCACGACGCGGTTCTCGATGATCACGGGCAGAGTCTCCGTCTTGATTTTCTTCCCTCCGAGGAGCCCGAGCGTGCGCTCGGCCGCTTCCTGTCCGATGGCTTCGGGCTTGGGCAGGGCGCTCTTCCGGGTTGTCACGGCGTAGGCGGACTCCTGCGGCCGCCGGTCGCCCTCATCCTTGGCCGTCATCTCCGCCGACCCGACAAAGACCGTGGTCTCGGCGTACCCATCGAACCCGTTGCTCGACACGAGGGCTTCCTCGTAGCGGCTATCGCTCAAGCCGGCCGTTACGGAGATCACCTTGCCCCCGCCCTTGGCCAGACAGGCGTCCTCGATGGACCTGACGTACCCGTGGCGCGCCTCTTGGGTCAGGCCCGTGTATTCCGGGTCATTGAGCCCGAGTTCGACCGCGGCGCGACCCCGGTAGTATTCCGGGTCGGGGAGAGACCGGAACGGGTCCTCAGCCAGGAGCTTCGTCATGGCCACGGCGTTGCCGATGAAGGACTTCAAAGAGTCCTGGCGGAGGTCGGAGGTGCTCTGCTGGGAGTAGCGTCCGTTGGCGAAGATCTCGATGCCCAGGCCCTTGGTGGAGGCTTCCTTGATGTTCTCGGGCTTCCGCTCGCGGTAGCTGACTTCGACCAGCCGTCGGGCGCTGACCGAGACGCGGGACCCGTCGGCGCCGGCCGATTTCGCGGCCGAGATGGCCCCGCTCGCCAGGTCGTAGAGTTCCTGTTTCATCGCTCCTCTCCTTGCCTCAGCCCTTGGTCCCGCCGACGGTCATGGACCTGACAAGACAGGTGGGCAGGCCGAACCCGACCGGGGCGGCCTGGCCGCCCTTGCCGCAGGCGCCGCCGCCGCCTTGGAAGAACTCGAAATCGTCGGCCGCCATGGTGATGTTGGCCAGCATCTTCGGGCCGTTGCCCATGATGTTGACGTCCTTGATGGGCGCGCCGAGCTTGCCGCCCTCGATCATCCGGCCCTGGGAAACATAGAAAGCGAAGTCGCCCTCGCCGATCTTGACCTGGCCGTTGGCCACGTCCTGGACGTAGATGCCCTTGCCGGCGCCTTTGATGACATCGTCGGGCGAAGCCGGGCCGGCGAGCATGTAGGTGTTCCTCATGCGGGGGATCGGATAGTGCCGATAGCTCTGGCGGCGGCCGTTGCCAGTGGGCTTGACGCGGTAAAACTTGGCGGAGATCCTGTCGTGCATATAGCTTGTCAGGATGCCCTTGTCGACCAGGACCGTCTTCTGGCCGGGGGTGCCCTCGTCGTCGATGTTTATCGCACCCAGCAGGTTCGGCACCGTGCCATCGTCGATGATGGAGACGAACGGCTCGGCGACTTTCTTGCCGATCATGGTGCTGAAAGTCGAGGTCTTCTTCCGGTTGAAGTCGGCCTCCATCCCGTGGCCGATGGCCTCATGGAGCAGGATGCCCGTGACGCCGGGGCCGAGGACGACCGGAACCTCACCCGCCGGCGGCTGGACGGCGTCGAAGAGAATGACCGTGCGGGCGACAGCCTTCCGGCTGAGATCCTCGAGCAAGTCCGGAGTATAGTATGAGAAATCGCGGCGTCCGCCGTAGTTCCAGCCGGAGCGTTCGCGGCGCCCGTTTTTCTCGGCCACCACCGTCGCCCCGAGCGAAACCCGGGGTTGAAGGTCCTCGGCCTTGACCCCGTCGCTCGTCACGATCAGAAATCGCTTCTGTTCGTCCTGGAAGGACGCGTTGACTTTGATAGTCAGCGGGGACAGGGCGAAGCACTTTTCGTTCACCGCTTGCAGGAGGGGAATCTTGGATTCGAGGGGCACGGAGGTGAGCAGATTTGTCACCGGGTAATAGCTTCCGGTCATGAGGGGGGCGAACCGTCCCGCGGGGGCCTTCGCCCTGGAGTCGGCGATGGTGGCCGCGGTCGCCGCAGCCGCCAGCATAGCCTTCTCGTCGAGCTCCTGGGTGAACCCGTAGCCGACCTGGTCTCCCTTGACCGTCCGGATGCCGACCCCGAGGTCCACGTCGCAGTAGGCGCGGTTCACGCTCCCGTCCTCGAGAATGAGATAGCTACCGATGGTGTGCTCGAAGTAGAGGTCGGCAAAATCGCCCCCCTTCGCCAGGGCTTCGGCCAGGACCTTCCGGCAGAGGGCGTCGGTGATGCCGAACTCCCGTTCGAAATAGCCGGGCTCGCCGGCCTGGGCCGGCAGGGCAAACCATCCCCGGCCAAGCAGCGACGGCCCGGCGATGGTCCCGGCCGCCGCCGCCGCGCTCGTCTTAATGAAATTTCTCCTGGTGAGCTTCATCATACGCACCTCCGAATTTCATGACAGGATACCGATCTCTCCATAACTGGCGAGAGCGCATCAATTTTCCGGTTTTCCGGTATTCGGGGACAGAAAACAAGTCTCCGGATTCTTGAGCGCAAAAAAACGCACGTTCATGTTAAGATACGCCCGAAAGGCGGAAAAGGTTTCACCGGACCGCGGCGGACTTGACCATTGATAACCAGGAATTCTCCGGGCCTTATCCGGTGTCGAGGGGAACGGCCATGACGTCGTCCCGGACGTAGGCGGCCCCCGGCTGTTTGATGAGGCTTCGGAGTTCCACGTCCGTCATGTCATCCCGGATCGCCATGGTGAAGGGTTTTCCGTAGAATAACCTGGCGTTGGCGGCATCGAGCAGGCTCGAAATGTGGATATAAACCTTGGCCGGGGCCTTGTCCAGGACGACGGTGACCTGGTCGTCCCGGACGGCGACGGCCCGGACTTCCGGGATTGCCGCGGCCCTCTTGATGAACCGCGCCAGCAGCCGGCGCCGGCGGTCGGTCACGGCGCGGTACATGAAAAAGAGGATGACCGCGGGCCCGATGAGCTCCCCCCACCGGATGCGCGTGATCATCAGGACGGCGGCCGCGATGAACAGGATTCCCAGGACGATCATCCACTTCCCACTCAAGGGCAGCCAGGTTTTGACGGTCTCCAGCCAGGCCTGGAGCCTGGCCCCCGCGGGAGCCGCCAGCCGGGAGCCTGTCTCCAGGTCCTGCTTCAGGTGCTTGAGATCTCCGGCCAGGGCGTGGGCGTCGGAGTAACGGTCCTCCCGGCTCTTGCGCAGGCAACGGGAGATGATCTGGTGGATCCGGGGCGGCAGGCTCCGGCGGATCATGGTCACCGGCCTGGCCTCCTCGTAGGCGATCGCGTGCACGGTGTCGAGAGGCGTCTCGCCCTTGAACGGCAGTTCCCCCGTCACCATCTCATAGAGGACAACCCCCAGGGAAAAGATATCGCTCCTCGAGTCCAGGCCCCGTCCCCTCGCCTGCTCGGGGCTCATGTAGCTCAAAGTTCCGAGGACCGCACCGGCGATGGTATGGGCCTGCTCCATGGTCAGGGTCCGGGCGGACGCGGCTCCGGCGCCCCCGGTCGCCTCGGGCCCCTCGGCGCCCGAATCGAGAAGCTTGGCCAAGCCGAAATCCAGGATTTTGGCGTGGCCGTCGCGCGTGACCATGATATTGTCCGATTTGATGTCCCGGTGGATGATCCCGGCGTCGTGGGCCCTGGCCAGCCCCTCGGCGACCTGAAGCCCGATCTCCACGGCCCCCATGAGGTCGAGCTCGCCTTGCGTGATCAGCTGGCCGGCGGTCCGGCCATCCACAAATTCCATGGCTATGAAGGTGATCCCGTCGGCTTCGTCAATGTCGTAGATCGGGGCGATGGCGGGGTGATTGACGGCGGCGGCCGCCCGCGCCTCAAGAATGAAGCGCTTCTTCCGGTTGGGGTCGGAGACGAGGTCGGGCTTGATGACCTTGAGGGCGACCGGCCGCTGCAACCGTGTGTCGAGGGCCCGGTAGACCTCTCCCATGCCGCCCCGGCCCAGGAGCGCGTCGATGTGATAATGCTTGAGCGTCCGGCCGACCATGGGGTTTGCTCGACTCGCCTATTTCATACCATAGGCCCCCCGACCGGTCAAACGGCCGGCGCTCGCAAAACGTCCGGCTGCCGGTCCGGATTTCGGACGGACGCTTGGAACAATATCCCGAAAAATGGAGTATCTTTAGATGCTAGGGTCTATCGAAGAGCGCGTCGACTCTCAGAGAAAGGAGTGTGCCATGAGAAGAACCTTCAGCATCGTGCTGGTCATCGGGCTGGCCGCCGCCCTGGCCGGATTGGCGCAGCAGCCTCCGGCAACAAGCTACAGTGACAGCCGCGCCATCCCCGCAGCCGACGGCCCCGCGCACGACACTTGGTATTAGAAATTTACTCCGGCGCTGCCGCCCTTGATGAACAGGGCGAAGATCCGGAAGAGCACAAAGATGATGCCGCCCGTCATTCCCAGGGCATAGAGAGTCAGGAAAACCACCTGCGCCACGGTCCTTCCCCGTGAGGTATCGAGCGGAAAGAAAAGGTCGAAGAGCGTCTTGCCGTAGAGAATGATGAGCATCGTGATGCCCAAGGCCGACCGGTAGAAATACTTCGTGGCGTCCTGGAGACTGGGGTCCTTAAGGAAAACGAGCGGAAAGATCAGCCAGACGGTGATGCCCCAGACGAGGAGCATGAAGGCGACCCGGCCGCCCTTTCGAAGCGCCGATTCGTCAGGCCCCGTCATGGATTTAAGATATCGCGTTGCGGGGCGCGGGTCAAATGCACAGAGATTTATTCGGATTTGAGCGTCGCGCCGCAGTATGGACAGGTCTTCCAGCCGTCGTCGACAGGCTTGCCGCAGTTCTGGCAGACCGGCTGAAGCGTCGTCCCGCAATGGGGGCAATAGGTGAACGACTTCTCGACGGGCTTCTTGCAGGAGGGGCAGGTTAGCGGGGCCGCTGTGGCCGCCGGGGGGCTGGAGCTTCGCGAGGCCGGGGCGGACGAGGTCCCGGACGCCTCCGGGCCGCAGCAGACAGGATGATCCTGGCGGACGATCAGGAAGATGAGCAGCCCGATCAGGTTTCCGAAGAAAACGAGAAGCGACCAGAGCAGGCCGCTCATCCCCCGCCGCTCGGCGTCCTTGTAGACCCAGACGATGACGGCGATCCAGAGGACGACAAAAAAGAGGGACATCCCCCAAAGGGGGAAAAAAGGGAACCACGGCCGGAAATGCCAGGCATCCATGGTTATGCTCTTGACTCCGTGGGCGAACCCGGTGAAGACCCCCAGGGGAGCCAGCGCGAACGGCGTCAGCGCGAAGGCCACGAAAAACATGACCAGAACCAGTATGAGAAGCAGGGCCATTTTTCCGGATCGGGCGTTCATGTTCAACCTCCTTGGAGATAGCGCCTCCGTCTCAAGACGACGGGCGCGAAGAAAAGCGTCAAGGTATTTTGCAGGATGAGAACCAGGACCAGCCCCGTGCCGAGCGTCAACTTCTGATTCTCGACAAAGTCCTGCACCCCAGGGATGAGGAAGCCAAGAGTCAGGATGGTGATCGCGGCCAAGGCAGCCCAGACAAACCCCGGCACCTCTGGGCGGGCGTCCGCAGGCGCCCACCAGGCTTCGCCGGCAAGCCCGGAGTGGAGTTCGGCATGGGCTGCCCGCCTGACCCTCTCGGCCAGGCCGGACGGCGCTCCGGCCGGCGCCGTGAAGGAGACCCGCCCCTGAAGAGCCCGCCAGAACTCGCGGAAATCCAAGCACCGCGCGCATCGAGCCAGGTGGGTATCCAGTTTGGACCGCTCCTCCGGGCCGAGTCCGCCGCTTTCCAGTATCAGACGCTCAGCATCTTGACATCGCATTTCACCTTCTCCAGTCCCGGACGAAAATCGGCGAGCTCCTTCTGCAGCCGGCGGACGGCCCGATGCATGAGCGATTTCACCGATCCGACCGGTATGCCCAGCAGGCCGGCGATCTCCGCCTGCTTGAGCCCTTCGATTTCCTGAAGCACGAAGATCCGCCGCTGGCGGTCCGGGAGCGCCGACACGGCCAGGTCGATTCTCCTCTGGAGCGTCGCCTGTTCCGTCTTGAAGGCAGGGTCCGCCCAATCCGCCGCCTCCCGGCTGAGGGAGGCCTGGCCCCCGCCTCCCCGCGCTTTGGACAGAAGGAACAGCCGCCTGACCCGCTTTTTCCGGAGCGCATCCCGATGGAGGTTCACCGCAATCCTCAGCAGCCAGGGCCGGCAGGCCTCCGGGCAGGGGCAGTCCCCGAGATGCCGGGCGGCCCGGAGCCAGGCCTCCTGGAAAAGGTCCTCGGCCTCGGCCCGTTCGCCGGCAAGATGGCAGAGGAAGCGAAAGATATCGCCCTTATGCCGGTCGTAGATATCGTCAAATTCCGCCGCGGAAGGCGGCTTGGCTTCGGCGTTAAAGCTTCCTGGGTTAGGCCGCAAATCGGTATCCGTAACGGCTCATTTCAATAGACAAGACGTTTATCGGGCCAAAAGGTTCTAGGAGGAGACCGGGCGTCGCGCCGCGGGCCTCGGTTTCGGCCGGCTCGCCAGGAACACGTTGAGCGCCATGAACAGTAGGGCGGCGTCCATGAGCATGAGCCCCACATCGGCCCTGCGGCTGAGGCTGCCGAAACAGCCGCAGGCGGTGTCGATCCCGCGCAGCAGGGCGGAGCCCACGAGGACGATGAACCCGGCCAGGAGGCCGGCCGCGACGAAAGCGCTCGATTTCTTGAGGACTCCGGCGATGAGGCCAGCGCCGCTCAGGACTTCGACCCAGGGCAGCACGATGGCGATGAGGAAAACGAGGCCGTGGGGAAACGCTTGATAGTTCTTAATGGTCTGGGCGAACCCGAGCGGGTCCGCGATCTTAAGGGAGCCGGCCCAGATGAACACCCCCCCGACGACAAGCCGGAAAAAAAACAACAGCCACCTGTTGCGGATCATTTCGACACTTCCACCGGCAGTCCAGCCGATGTCCAGTCCAGCCAGCCTCCCTGGTAGACCCGGATGTCGCGAAATCCCCGGTCATGAATGAGCCTAGCGAGGGCCGTGCTCGTCTGGCAGTCGCCGCCCTCGCAGTACACGACGAGAAGCTGGCCGGGCGGATACCTGGCCGCGAGGTCGGACAGTGCCCGGCCGCTCGAGGCGAGGGGCACGTTGAGCGCGCCGGGCATGTGTCCGGCCGCGTATTCCTCGGGAGTCCGGCTGTCGACGGCGACGGCCCGGCCGCCGAGCAGGAGGTCTTCGACCTCGCCGCGGGTGATGAAGATGATCCCGGGATATCGTTCGGCGTCGACGAAGCTCTCCCGGAATTCCCCGGCCAAATAGCGCCGCACGAGGTTGAAATGAAAAGCGATCCCCAGGACCGCGCTGACGACAACGATCGTCAGGACTCCGATGACGAGCCTTTTCAGGCGCATGTGTATCAGCCGAAAAGCGGGCGGTATTTCTCCAGGCCGGCGCGGAGGATCTCGATCGCCCGCCGGATCTTGGCGGCCTCGAGGACGTAGGCGATCCGGACCTCGTCCAGGCCTTTCCCGGGAGTCGAATAGAAGCCCGACCCCGGGGCGACCATGACCGTCTCGCCATCCACGTTGAACTCGTTCAGCATCCAGACGACGAAGTGTTCACTGTCCCTGATGGGCAATTTGACGGTGATGTAGAAAGCCCCTTCGGGCTTGTAGGCGACGACGCCGGGAATGCTCCGGAGTCCCTCGTAGAGGACGTTCCGGCGGTTCTCGTATTCCTCGCGGACAGGCTGGAAATAGCCCATGCCCATGTGGTAGGCCGCAATGGCGGCCCGCTGCTCGACGCTGGGCGGGCAGAGCCGCGCCTGGGCGAAGCGGAGGACGGCCTGGCCGACGTCGCAGTTTCTGGTGATGACGGCGCCGATCCGCGCCCCGCAGCAGCTGAACCTCTTGGAGATGCTGTCCACGACGATCGCCCGCTCCTCCACCTCCTGGAATTCCAGGATGCTTTTATGCGTCCGGCCGTCGTAGATAAACTCCTTGTAAACCTCGTCCCCGATCAGAAAGAGGTCGTGTACCCTGGCGATCGCGGCGACGCGGGCCAGCTCTTCCGCCGAGTAGACCGTGCCGGTCGGGTTATTCGGGGAGCAGAGAAGGATGGCCTTGGTCCGGCGGGTGATTTTCGACTCGATTTCGGCCGGCGGCGGCAGCCGGTAGCCGTCCGAGACGTTGAGCGTCAGCGGCACGATCTTGACCGAGGCCAGGGAGGCATAGCCATTATAATTGGTATAAAAGGGCTCGGGGATAATGATCTCGTCCCCCGGGTCGGCCACCGCGGCAAAGGAGAAAAGAATCGCCTCCGACCCGCCGGTCGTGACGACTACCTGGTTCTCGGTCAGGGAGATGCCATAGGTCCCGAAATACCGGGCGACAGCCTGCCGGAGCTCGAGAAAGCCCTGGGCGGGCCCGTAGGCCAGGACCTCGTCGTTAAAGGCGTGGAAGGCCTCGATGACGGGCCGCGGCGTCGGCACATCGGGGTCGCCGATGTTAAGGAAATAAATCTTGACGCCTCTTTTGATGGCGTCGTCGGCGAACGGCTTGAATTTTCGGATGGGGGAAGCCTGGATGGTCTGGCCCCGGTACGAGACGTCCATGGATGAGTGCTCCTCGCCGTCCGGATAGAAAAGTTATTATGGTCCAAACCGATCCGGCTTGTCAAAGTGCCGAGTTTTTGGTAATTTCCCCTTCGGCCAGGCAGATGCTCAATGACCCGGCGGCACTCATCGTCCGAAAAGAGACTTGGGGGGATTATTGCCTGCTGGCGGTCCATTCGCCCCGCATCGCTCGCCGAGCCGCGCCGGGGCAGTTCCTGATGGTCCGGGTCAGCGATCAACCTTATCCCCTTCTCCGCCGGCCGTTCAGCATTCACGCCAGGGAGAGAAGCCGGCTGGAGATCTTTTTTTCGAAGGTCGGGACCGGGACCGCCATCCTGGCGGAAAAAAACCCCGGCGAAACCCTGGACCTCCTTGGCCCGCTCGGCAAGGGCTTCCGCATCCCCCGGAAGAAACAGGCCGGTGGGACGGCCTTCCTCGTGGGCGGCGGCCGGGGCATCGCGCCGCTCTACTTTCTGGCGCGGGAACTCCGCTCGCTTGGCGTCCGGCCCAGGATTTTCTACGGGGGAAGGACCGAATCGCACCTCCCTCTCCTCTCCAAGCTCGCGGCGCAGGGTTTCGACGTCTTCATCTCGACCGATGACGGCTCGCTCGGGTTTCACGGGTTCGTCTGCCCGATGCTGGAACGCGAGCTGGCGCGCTGGCTCAACGCGCCGCGGCGTGGCCGGGTCTCCGGGCGGCCGGCGATTTTCGCCTGCGGCCCCGACGCCATGATGAAGGGTGTAGCCACAATTTCCGCCCGGCACCGTGTCCCGGCCCAGTTCTCTCTTGAATCCATCATGGGCTGCGGCATCGGTGCCTGCTGGGGCTGCGTCAAGCGGATCCGGCAGGCCGGCCGGACCGGCTGGGTGAAGATCTGCGAAGCCGGGCCGGTCTTCAAGGATTCGGAGATCATCTGGGAAGAAGCATGATCGACCTCTCCGTCGACCTAGGGTTCCTGAAGCTCAGGAACCCGGTCCTGGCCGCCAGCGGCACGTTCGGGTACGGCCTCGAGTTCAGGCCTTTCCTCAACCTCAACAGGTTGGGCGGCATCGTCGTCAAAGGCCTCTATTTCGAGCCCCGCGAGGGCAACCCGCCCCCCCGCCTGGCCGAAACGCCGAGCGGCCTGATCAACGCCGTCGGGCTCCAAGGGATCGGGGTGCGGGCCTTTTGTGAAAAAGTTCTCCCCAAGCTCGCCCGGATCAAGACCCCCATCATCGTCAATGTCTGCGGCGAGACCGAAGAAGAATACATCGCCGTCATCGATTACTTGAACAGGGACGGCCGGATCGCCGCCTACGAGCTTAACATCTCGTGCCCGAACATCCGGGCGGAGGGCCGCTGCCCGGCGCTCAGCCCGGACAGCACCCACTCTCTCGTCAGACAGGCCAAGGCGGCGGCCCGGCGCCCTCTGATCACCAAGCTCTCGCCGAACGTCACCGATATCGTTTCCGTCGCCCGGGCCGCGGAAGAAGCCGGGTCGGACGCCATCTCGCTCATCAACACGCTCCTGGCCATGGCCGTGGACGTCGAGACGAGGCGGCCCCGGCTGGCCAACGTGATGGGCGGGCTCAGCGGTCCCGCCGTCAAGCCCGTCGCCCTGAGAATGGTCTACCAGGTCGCCAGCCGGGCCAGAATCCCGGTGATCGGCATGGGGGGCATCACGACAGGACGCGACGCCCTCGAATTCCTGGTCGTCGGAGCCAGGGCCGTCGAAGTCGGAACGGCCAACCTCGTCGACCCCGGGGCCTCGGTCCGGATCGTCAGGGAAATCGAGGCCTTCTGCCGGGAGAAAAAGATCGGGCGGGTCGAGGACATCATCGGCACGCTGAAGACCGATTGACAGCGAGGGGAGCATGGCAGGCACGACAACCGTCGAAGAAAAAATCATCATCGCGCTGGACGTGGGGACAAAGGCCGAAGCGCTGGCGCTGGCCATCGGTCTCCCCGAGGCGCGCATCTTTAAAATCGGGATGGAGCTCTTCACCGCCGAAGGCCCCGCGCTGCTCGAGGAGATCGCCGGGCTCGGCAAGAAAGCCTTCCTCGACCTCAAATACCATGATATCCCCAACACTGCCGCGGGGGCGGTCAGGTCGGCCGTCCGGCACGGCGTCCATATGCTCACGCTCCATGCTTCAGGCGGCCGGGAGATGATCCGCCGGGCGGTCGAGGCGGCCGGCTCCGAGGCGGCCGCCGCCGGCCGGCCGAAGCCCATCCTCCTCGGGGTGACGGTCCTGACGAGCCTCAAGGACGAGCAGCTTCGGGAAATCGGATGCGCGGTCCCGGTGGCCGAGCAGGTCGTCCGCCTGGCGGCCCTGGCCGCGGAATCGGGCATCGACGGAATCGTCTGCTCGCCTCTCGAGATCGAGGCCATCAAGCGCGAGCTGGGGAGGGCTTTCCTGGTCGTGACTCCGGGAATCCGTCCGGCCTGGGCCGCGGCCCAGGACCAGAAGCGCGTCATGACTCCGGCCGAGGCGGTCCTCAAGGGCGCCGATTACATGGTTATCGGCCGGCCGGTCACGGCCGCGCCGTCACCCCGGGATGCGTTTTCCCTGATCGTCAGGGAACTGGCGCAAAATCCCGCCGTCCCCTGAGCCGGGACCTGGACCGGCGCTTCCGTTTGTTACAGGGCCGGCGATCAGAAGAAGGACATCACGCCGCGCATGGCGAACGCGGCGCCCAGCACGAGGTTGACCACCACCATGAGCACGATCATCACGACCACGCTGATAACAATATAGGTCACGACTTTTTCCTTGGGCGTCCCCATGAGCGGGTGGCTGAATCCCAGGTACAAGACGTAGATGCCGTACAGGGAGGCCAGGGCGGCCAGGATTCCCAGCGACGGGATCAGGTAAAAAATGCCCGCGACCCAGCCGGGCGTCATGCTGTAGACGGCCAGTTTCATGGCCATGGTCGGATTCTGGGTCGACGCGAAATTGGGAGCCAGGGCGTTGATCACGAACCCGAAGACGTAGACGGACACCAGCCCGAGGATATAGGAAAAAATCGCGTACAGTAGCCCCCGTCCCGTCCAGGACGCCCCGCTGAAAGGAACGCGGAATCCGATGAGCGCCCAGCCGATGAACATGCAGACCGCGGGGATGGCCGCCAGGATGACGGCGTACTGCGTAAACAACTGGGGAATGGTTGTCGGCTCGGCCTTGATCTTGGCCCATTCTTCCTGGGGCTTCAGGATGATGCCTTGAACTCTCTTGACCAGATCCATATGCGCCTCCTCGACGAATAAAGATTTTGCCAGACTATATTATTTATGAAAATAATAGTCAATGAAATCCTGACGGGTTTCATATTTCGGCGCTGCCGAGGGGAGTCAGGATGGAGGCGCGGGGCGGACTCGAACCGCCGAATCGAGGTTTTGCAGACCTCTCCCTTAGCCTCTTGGGTACCGCGCCTTTCCGCTCATGCGCTTTGCCGGGATTGACTGGAGCGGGCGATGGGACTTGAACCCACGACCTTCTGCATGGCAAGCAGACGTTCTACCACTGAACTACGCCCGCGCCCGGGGTGTCTCGGGCCAAGCACCGGGTTAAAACTAACAGAAAGGGGGGTTCCTGTCAACACGATCCCGGGACAGCGGCGACGCGGTCACTTCGCCCGGACGGCGTATCCGGAGCGGATGGCGTCGTTGCAGGACAGGACCTTGATCGTGGAGGTTTTTTTGGCCGTGTCGATCACGACCGCGTTGCCCACGCCCGCCCGGGGCAGGTCCTTCCTGATATGGCGGTAGATCGTCAGCTGCTGGCCGATGTTCAGGCCGTCATCGGCGCCGATATCGATGATCGCCCAGTAGCCCGACCCGACCTCATTGTAATCCCTCTCCAGGTAAATGACGGTCCCGGCCGTTCCGGGATTTTCGTCGGAAACGCGCTCGAACCCCAGGTCTTTCCCGAGGAGGGATTCTTTTTCCTCGAATGGCACCAGGTAATCCCCGGTCTTGATCCGGCCGCAGGCTTTCTCGACGCGCGCCACGGCCCGGGAGTCCTCGAGGAAGGTGATGCTCGCCCGGCCCCGTTTGGCGGCGAGAAAACCGTAGGGGCCGATCCTGTCGCCGAGCTCGACCACCAGAAAAACCTGGCCGATTTCGAGGCCGTCTTGCCGCCCCTTGTTGATATAAATCACGTCGGCGTCCGACAGCAGGATTTTCTCATCGCCTCCCTGGGCGGCCGCAATCCTCACGTCGGTGAGCTCTGCCTCCTCGACGTAGATGGCGCAATAAAGGTCGGTCTCCGAGATGAGTGGATAGGTTTCCCGAAAGATCTTCGCCCGCTGGATTTCGCTCTGGACCGCTTGTTCGTCGGTTCTAATCTGGCCGGCGGCGGGAACCGATAAGGCCGGCGTCAACAGTAAGGCCAGGAGCAGACAAAGGACCAGGTTCCTGGGGTTGGCGTTCATTCGGGCTCCTTTACCACAAGATCGTTTAAATTGGGTTTAATTATAGAAACCGGTTCCGGTGGTGTCAACATCTTATTTTCCCCGGCTTGACAGGATTTCGCCTTCCTTTTAACATAAGTGTAGGACCTTCAAATATTGAGTCGCATCAGGCTACGGGAGGTTGAGAATGAATAAGAAGGAAACGATAGCGCGGATGGCCAAGGACTCGGGCATCACCTATCTCCAGTCGGCGAAGGCCTTTTCCACCCTTATCGAAGGCATCAAGGCCGCCCTCCGGGCCGGGGAAAAGGTCACTTTTTCCGGGTTCGGCAGCTTCGATGTCAAGGAGCGCAAGGCCCGCAAGGGGCGCAATCCGAAGACCGGAGAGCAGGTCGCCATCCCTCCTAAAAAAAGGGTCAAGTTCACGCCCAGCAAAAGCCTGAAGATCTCGCTCTGATCCCGGCGCCAGCGGACTCGATGGACAGAGGGGGTGGGAATCCGCTAGAATAGGCTCTTTCAGAGCCCTTGAAACGCCAAAAAACGACGATCGCCCTGCTTTTTGGCGGCCGGTCCGCCGAACACGATGTCTCTCTGGCCTCGGCCGCCGCCGTCTACAGGAATATCGACAAGAGGAAATTCCGCATCATCTCGGTTTTCATTGACAAGCACGGGGCCTGGAAAAGAGTGGCCTCGCCCCTTCTCCAGTCCGAGTCGCTGAACGCCGGGACGGCCTGCACTTTCCTGCCGTGGGAGGTCCGCAGCACGGTCCGTTTCTCGGCCGACATCTATTTTCCCGTCCTCCACGGCCCCTACGGGGAGGACGGGACGATCCAAGGCCTGCTCGAGATGGCGGACGTCCCCTATGTGGGCGCCGGCGTCCTGGGCTCGGCGGCCGGCATGGACAAAGACGTGATGAAGACGCTGTTCGCGGCCCGGGGCCTGCCGATCGTCAAGCACCTGACGATCCTCGAGGCGGATTGGCGCGCCGGGAACGAAGCGGTCCTCGTCCGGATCGGCCGGGAGCTCTCTTTTCCCATCTTCGTCAAACCGGCCAACCTGGGCTCGAGCGTCGGGATCAGCAAGGTGAGCCGCGCCGGAGAGACGGCGGCCGCCGTCCGGAAAGCGTTCCGGTATGACCGGAAGATCATCGTGGAGCAGGGCGTCGCCGGCCGCGAGATCGAATGCAGCGCCCTCGGAAATGACCTCCCCCGGGCTTCTCTCCCCGGGGAAGTGATCCCCTACCGGGATTACTACGACTATCGCGACAAGTACCAGGACGGCAAGACGACGTTCCGGATTCCGGCCGTCCTGCCGGCGGAGACGGTCGCGCGAATCCGGGGCCTGGCCGTCGAAGCGTACCTGGCCGTGGGCTGCTCGGGGATGGCCCGCCTCGATTTCTTCCTCGACTCAAAAACAGCGGAGATCTTCGTCAACGAAATCAATACGATCCCCGGGTTCACCGAGATCAGCATGTACCCGAAGCTCTGGGCAGCCACCGGCCTGCCGTTCGGGCGGCTGATCGAGGAGCTCGTCCGCCTGGGTTTTGAGCGGCACCGGCAGAAGAAACGGTGCTGCCCGAGGCCGGGGCGATGAGGTTCCTGGGCATCGACTACGGCGACAGGAACATCGGCCTGGCGCTGAGCGATCCCTTGGAGCTGACCGCCCAGCCGCTCGGCCAGTATGTTCTCCGCGGCGAGCCGGAAAACAGGACGTATTTCTGCGACCTGGTCAAGCGGCACGAAGTCGGACAGGTCATCGTCGGATATCCTCTGCGCATGGACGGGAGCTCGGGAACCCGCGCCCAGAAGACCAAGGAATTCGCCGCCTGGCTCGAACAGGCCAGCGGACTTACGGTCGTGCTCTGGGATGAGCGCCTGACCACCCAGCAGGCCGTGGGCATTATGCGGGAACAGCGGGTCCGGGCGAGGGTGAAGCGGTTCGTCGAGCACCAGATCTCGGCGGCGCTCATTCTCCAAAGCTATCTCGACGTCAGGCGCCTCCAGGGTCATGCTCCTCAGGATCGCTAAGGCCACCTTTTCCCTGGCGATTTTTGTCCTGTTTGCGGCTCTCCTTTTAGTCACGGTAGAACTCTACCGGCCGCTGAACATCCCGGGGGGAAAGGCCGTTTTCGTGGTCGATAAAGGCTCGGGCGCCGGTTCCGTCGCCCGGACCTTGAAGGCCAGGGAATTCATCCGGGCCAGGCTGCCCTTCCTGGCCGCCTACCGGCTCTTTTTCCATCCCGCGCCGATCAAGGCGGGCGAGTATGAGTTGACCTCGCCTCTCCGCGCGAAAGGCCTCCTGGACAACCTGGTCAAGGGTCGGGTGCTGCTTCATTCCGTGACCGTCCCCGAGGGACTGACGGCCCGGGAGGTCCTGCCGCTCCTCTCCTCCCTCCTCGTCGACGGCGACGGCGGGTTCGAGGCGTCCCTCCATGATACGCGGCCGATCTCGGCGCTCGATGACCGCGCCGGCGACCTCGAGGGCTATCTTTTTCCCGAAACCTACTCGTTTCCCAGGGGTGTCGCCGCGGCCGAGGTCATCGGGAGGATGGTGAACCAGTTCAAAATCGTATTCGGAGAGCCCTGGAAGTCGCGGGCCCGGGAGCTCAGGATGTCCGTTCGCCAGGCGGTCATCCTGGCGTCGCTCATCGAGAAGGAGACATCGGTTCCCGGGGAGAAGCCTCTGGTTTCGGCCGTGTTTCACAACCGCCTGAGAGTCGGCATGAAGCTCGATTGCGACCCGACCATCATCTACGCCCTGAAGCTCAAGGGCATCGCCACCGGGCGTCTGACCCGGCAGGACCTGTTCCTGGATTCACCATATAACACCTATCGCCGCGCCGGTCTCCCGCCCGGACCGATCTGCAATCCGGGCCGGGAGTCGATCCAGGCGGCCCTCTACCCGGCGGCCGAGCCGTATCTTTATTTTGTCGCCCGGGAGGACGGCGGACATCGCTTCAGCCGCACCTTTTCCGAGCACGCCGCCGCGGTCCGGGAATACCGTAACCGGCGCTGATCAGGACGAGGCCTTTGTACCGAGCCTACTATTGCAAAATAAAGGGATTCTGATATAGTAAAATTTCTTTTTTTCCGGATCGGCCGGGCCTGTGAAAAAAAGGCACTGTTTTTGCAGAGGTCAAGTCCCGGACGCGAACGGTTTTTTCGAGGAGGATTCATGAGCGCAAGAAAAATCATCGTTCCCGTGCTCGTCGCCGCCGTCGCCTTGAGCCTCATGACGGGCCTGAACGCCGGCCAGAAGCAGACAGATAAGAAGTCGGATAAGCAGGCGCAGCCTCAAGAGAAAGTGTTCATTCCCAAGGAGATCAAGGCCATGCTCGCGGAAGGCTTGGCGACCAAGCAGGGACGCCAAGACATCCCGGTCAGCATTTTCTACAGCCTCTTTCTTCCCGCCCAGCAGAATTTCCACGACGTCTTTTTCTTGAAGATCAAGAACAGCGCCCTCGGGTTTGCTCCCCTGCCCGCAGCGCCGGCCGCCCCCGGCACTCCCCCCGTCAAGGGGCCTCAGCAGTCCACGCCGCAGGAAGCGTCCCAGGTCCTCCAGGCGAACTTCCTCCTTTTCATTCAATTCAACCAGCTGAAAGAAGGCGCGCAACCGGAGAGCGTCAAGGAAATTTACGTTCCCTGCGCGATCCAGGTGCCGGCCGCCGGGTTCGACAAGGAGGCCGAAGACGTTTATTCCTTCGGCTACCCGATGCCCGCCGGACATTATCTTCTGGCCATTGCGATAGCCTCGCCCGACCTCAAGGCCGTCGGCACCGCCTACTACGATTTCGCGGTGCCTGACCCGAGCGAGTACACCAAAGCGCTGAAAACGACGCCCATCTTCTTTGTCAAGGAGATGGAGCAGATGGAAGGCGTCGAGAGCCGCACGGTTCTCCACCGCGGCTTCTTCACCTATTCCGTCCTCAAGATCATCCCCAACCTGGAAAAAACCTTCTCCGCCGGCCAGAACCTCGACATCTTCTTCTTCATCTTCGGAACTCAGGTCAACGCCCAGAATCAGAACGATATCGAAGTGAATTTCGAAGTCAAGAAAGGCGAGGAGTTCGTCATCCGGTGGGCGCCGCAAGCCTACACGAACCCGCTGGTCAGCCAGCCGCTGCCCCTGAAGCAGACGCTCAACATCAAGACGGGTGACCAGGAAAAGACCGAGACCAAGGATCTGGCGCCCGGCGACTACACGCTCGCCGTCAAGATCACGGACAAGGTGTCGGGGAAGACGGCCGCCGAGTCGGTCGGTTTCACGATGAAGTGAGGGCGGGCCGGCCGTTTATTTCTTGAGGACCTCCAAGAGCTGCCTGGCGATCGGCGCCTTCTCATGGCCGGGCGCGAGCGTCAGAAACTTTTCCAGATTCCCGACGGCGTCCGTCACCTTGTTGAGGCCAATCTCGACAGTCCCCAACTGGTAATAGGCCTCGGCATAATCCGGCTTCAGGGCGATGCACTTCTCGAAGGAGGCTTGGGCGGCGGCGCTCTCGCCGGTTGCTGCCTGGACCAGCCCAAGATTATAAAGCGCGTCCGGCTCATCGGGGCTGAGCTCGACGGCCTTTAAATAGTACTTTTTCGCCTCTTCCAGCTGTCCCGCCCGGCCGAAGCTCTCGGCCAGCTCCTTGTTGGCACCGTAGCTCGAGGGATTGAGCTCCTCGGCCTTGGCGAAGGCGGCCTGCGCTTCGGCGGCCTGGCCGAGCTTCTTGTGCGCCAGCCCGAGGTTGAAATGGTAGGCCCACTGGATCCCATTGAGCTTGACGGCATCCTGGTACGCCGCCGCCGCCTCGGCGTACTTGCTTTCGGCATAAAGCTTGTTGCCCTTGACAAAGAGCCGGTCGGCATCCGAAAGCGCCCGCTCGACCGCGGCTTCCACCGCCTCCAGCTTGACTTCAAATTTCGAGGTTTCGTCGATGTTGACCTTGATCTCGACCGAGCGGCTGACAAAACCCGGCTTGTTGAGGGTGACCTGATAAAAGCCGGGCTCGAGGCCGATCTGGATAAATTGCCCCTCTTTGCCGGTCGAGAGCTCGATCTTGGCGCTGGTGCGCTGGGACAGGATCACGACGGCGACCTTATCCAAAGCATTTCCCGCGGCGTCCGTCACGTGGCCTTCGATCTTACCCCGGACCTGCGCCCAGCCGAGCATGGCCAGCCAGGCCAAAAGAAGGCCGGCTGTCCGGATCTTCAGCCAAAAGCCGGAGAATGTGGGCGCTTCACTCATGTTGTTCATCTCCTTATCTAGCCTGACCTATTCATAAAAACGCCTCGTTTTTTGCTCTATCTTTTTTTAATAAGGCGTTTTTACCCTCCGGGCGAGCCGATCCGGCCCCATCTGCTTCGTTCTCGGGGTTCGCAGTACTAAAGAGTACAGCTTTACCCCTCGAGCCTCGCATCTGGGGGCCGCCTCGACTCGTGAATAATTCAGGCTAGGCATCTGGTGTATATCAGATTTTGGCCCGCGCGGCAAAGCGCTAAAGCGCGGGTTAGCGTCCTTTTAATAGAGGATGCCGCCGAAGCGCGATTACTTGAGCCCGTCTTGTGCGTTCCGAATCAGCTCTTTGACGGCCGGCTGATCGGGGTCGATGGCCAGCGACTTCTGGAAAAGCGGCAGGGCCTTTTCGGGCTGACCGAGGTGAAGGTAGCATTCTCCGGCCAGGTTCAGGACGCTGACTTCCGTGGCTTCGGCCATGAGCTTTTCAAGAAAGGCGACGGCGGCGGTCCATTCTTTAAGCGCCGCGTGGGCGGCGGCGGCGATTTTCGCCGCTTCGCGGCCGCCCTCGGCTTCAGCGAGGGGGCGCGCGGCCGTCAAAGCCTCCTGGTAGCGGCCGAGGGCGAAGAGGGCCTGGGCGGCCAGGAGGCGGCTGCGCCGCTCGGGCTTAAGCCTGAGGGCCCGCTCGGCCGATTCCAGGGCTTGGGAATATTGTTTAGTCAGGTAATATTCGGTCCCCAGCCAGAACAAGTGGTCGGCGTTGGGAAAGCCCGGATGAACCCTGGAGTAAACCCAGGGAAGAACGGGAAGAGACTGGGAAAGGAGCACGAATGTTCCTCTGGCTGACGCCTTCTTTTGGCCGCTGCCGTCGAGGAGAGAAACATCCGCTATGTAATAGCCTGGTTTGAGGGGAGCGAGGGAAAATAGGCCGCTGTCCAGCCCTTCGCCGGCCCCCGCGTCGGCCCCGGCCAGCGGCGCCCTATGGCTCAGCGCCACGGCGTCGGAGTCGGCGGGCCGCACCTCCACTAAAAGCACGGCCGTCTGAGGGTCGGCCACCGCCGGCGCTCCGGGAAACTGGACGAAGACGCCCATCTCTCCCGAAGACGGGAACTCGTACTGGGCGTTGACGAGATAATGCTTGTCGGCGAAGGCGAAAGCCCGCAGGGCGGCCCCGCGGGCATCCCCCATCTTCTCGCGGCTGAGGTAGAGCAGCACCCCGGCCGGCCCGTTTTCCTGCGGCCGGGGAACGGTAAACGGCGCGCTGAAGGAGGTGAAATCCTGGGCCGTCTTGTTCTTGAGAAGCCCGACCAGCTTGAACCGGCCGGGAATGACGGGGAGCACATCCTGGAAAGCGAACCGCTGACGTTCGTGAGCTTTATACTGTTCCGCGCTGACGGTCAGGGGGATCTCCTCGCTTTTTTCAAGGACCAGGTTTCCCGACGGGTCTTCGAGCCGCAGGATGAGGTCGTAGACGGCCTGGAAGCTCTCGCCGCGGGCGGCGAAATTGATTTTCTTGGGCTCGAGCGCCCAGTGGATGAATGACTGCCCGTCGTTCCGGAAGACCCGGGCTGAAAAGCTCGACTCGATGAACCGGTCCGTGTATTCAGTGGTGACGTAATCCTTGTAGGTCAGGTAGTCCCGGGTGTAAGCGTCGGAAAACTTTTTTTCCGGGTAGGTCCCGATGCTGGCCATGACCGAGGTGGAAGAGATGATGGGGGCCATCAGGCTCTGTTCTCCGGGCAGATAGCTCAGAGAGGCGCCGGCGAGCTCGGAGTTGACCTTCTTGATGATTTGATAGGCGCCGGCCCTTGTCATCAAGCGGGCAGAGAGAGTGGGGACGACGAGGCTCTCCGGCCCGTCCGTGCCCGGAGAGTACAGCCGGTACTCGCCCAGCCCCTGGGCTTGAAAAAAGATCAGATAAAAGTAGGGCGGCAGACCGTATTCGATCTCCCCTTTATAGAACCAGAGCTCGAGCGGCCAGATCTGCGATTGGGTGAGAAACGTCTGACGCTCCAGGGGCGGTCCGAGAAGAAGGTAATAGAACCCGCGCTCGGTCTGGCTGCCGCGTTTCGAGCTGCCCCGGCCGAAATTCTGGTCGGCGTACCGGACCCTCTCCATGTACGCCTTGGCGAATTCATTCTCCTCGGTATCGGGAAGAGGATCCCGCTGCCTCCAGAAGAACTTGATGAACTTTTCCCGGTCAGTGTCGGCCTTGAGCCGGGAAAAGATTTCCCGTTCGGCCCTGGTGATGATCGGAGAGACGTCTTCGAGCCATTCGCGGTATCGCGATGCAGGTTCCTGCCCGGCAGAGGAACCGGAAAGCGACAGAAAGAGTATGGCGGCCAGGGCCAGGATTCTGGTTTGTCCGGTCATCGGGTCTCCAAATTAGCACAACCGCCCCTCCCTTTCAAATTTTGCTCTCCAATTTTTTGGAGGCGGTTCAATAATTTGAATAAAGGATGACCGCCAGGGCGCCTCTCCGGACTTGAAATCTATTGAAAACAATAAAGATATTTTTTCCTTGCCAACTGGCACAGACTTTGCTAATTAAATCATGAGGGATATATCTGTACTATCGAAACATGGGAGGTGAAGATCGAACGACCCGATCACCAGCTTCTGGAAAAAGAGGGATGAACGCACGCTTTCGAAAGCAAACGGAAAGGAGGCTGAATGAAAGCTAAATCGCTTGCGGCGTTAGCCGCGCTGCTTCTCGCGCTGGCTCCGGCCGCCTTCTCTCAGTCGAGAGAGACCGGCGCCATCGTGGGCACGATTACCGACCAGCAGGGAGAAGCGCTCCCAGGTGTAACCGTCACTGTGAGCGGCACGAACCTGATGGGCACGCGCACCTTCGTCACGGACCGCCAGGGCTCTTACAGGTTCCCGGCCTTGCCGCCCGGAGTCTATTCGGTCAAGGCCGAACTCCAGGGCTTCAAGACCGTCATCAGGGAAGACATCCGGTTGACGACGACCACCCGGCTGACGGCGGACCTGGCCATGGTTCAGTCCGTAGTCGAGGAGGAAGTGACCGTCCAGGCCCATTCGCCCACGGTCGACATCAAGTCGACCGAGACGGCCTCGGTGACGCTCTCGAACGAGATCCTGAGGAACATCCCCTACAGCCAGTTCACCGCGGACATCGTTAACATGGCGCCCGGCGTCAACGACAACGTCGCCTTCGGCGCCTCGAGCGATACGGGGATCGCTTACACGGTGGACGGCGTCAATGTCGCCGACCCCGATGCGGGCTCCGCCTGGGTCTTCCTAGACCACAACATCATCGAGGAAGCCAAGGTCATGGGCGTCGGCCTGCCGGCCGAATATGGAAATTTCACGGGCGTCATCTTCAACCTGGTCACGAAGTCCGGCGGCAACCAGCTGTCGGGCCACTTCGAATTTGATTTCCAGGGGAAAAAGAGCGATGCCCCGAAGGGGCTCTGGGGAACGGATAACAACAGCCAGTTCATCGAGGACTTCCCGGACCTGACCACACCTCTCAACAAGCTCCTGGACGTCAATGCCCACCTCGGCGGACCGATCAAAAAAGACAAGCTCTGGTTCTACGTCGGACTCCAGTATTATCACCAGCAAAGATACCCTGCGGGCTTCCCGGAAGCGCTGGACTATAAGGAGCCCCGGAGCTTTTTCAAGCTGACGTCCCAGCTGACTCCGAGCACGAACCTGACCGCCTCGGTCGAGGTCGACACCTACCTCCGGAAAAACCGCGACGGCAGCGCCACGGTCACCCCGGAGGCGACGGTCGAGCAGGTCTCCCCGGAAGTCGTGGCCAACTTCAGCCTGACCCACATCTTTGGCGCCAACTCCTTCTTCGATGTCAAGGGCGCCTACTTCTGGGGCTACTACTACCTCGACCCCACGACCGGCAAAGACCTCCATACCCATCTCGAGCTCAGCACCAACCGGTGGCTCTACAACTCCGGTTATTTCTACTACGCCGACCGAAGCCGGCTCCAAGTCAATGCCAGCTACACTCATTACGCCGAGGATTTCATCCGGGGCAATCACGATTTCAAATTCGGCGTCGAGGTCGAGCGGTCGGGAACGAGAAGCCGGTACGGCTATACTGGAAACGGGCAGGATGCGCTGTTCGGCAACACGGGGCTGCCGTTCACCCAGTTCCAGGATTATTACGGAGAACCCTATCTTGCCTACCAGTATGAGGGCTACGATAAAAATTCGCCCTACACCCGGATCGAAGGGTTCGCCCAGGATTCCTGGCAGATCACGTCCCGGCTGAACCTCAACCTGGGCGTCCGGCTGAGCCAGAACTGGGGGTTTGTCAAGGGCGTCAGCGGCGCGGTGTACAAGACCTTCCGGGTCGCCCCCCGCCTCGGGTTCACCTACGATATCCTGGGGGACAAGACGACGGTCTTCAAGGCCCATTACGGCCGGTACACCGAGGGCATGTTCGCGAGCTACCACGACCGCCTCAACCCGGCTTCGGCCTTCAAGGACTCGGTCGGCTACTACTGGGACACCGATTTTCACGAGTGGGTCGAGTTCTCGCGCACTGTTTACGAGGAACTCTATAAGGTCGCCGACAACATCAAGCATCCCTATATGAACCAGTTCGTGGTCGGGATCGAGCGGGAGCTCTTCAAGGACACCTCGTTCAGTGTCAATTACATCAACCGCCGCTGGAACGACATTATCGGACTCTACGATAAACTGGCCGACTACGACCCTTATACCGTGACGGTCCGCGACCTGAACAACAAGCAGTTCCAGATCTGGGAACGTACCGACGAGACCGTCGATACGCATGAGTACATCATCGCCAACATCAAGAAAGGCGACCCCTGGATCTCGCTCGACCCTTACCGCAAGTACTGGGGTCTGGAGTTCGTTTTCAACAAGCGGTTCTCCAACCGGTGGCAACTCCTCGCTTCCTACGTCTATTCCAAGGCGACCGGCACGATCGACAACGGCATGGCCGACGATATCGGCTACGGCTCACGCCGCAGCATGAACACCGACGACCCCAATTTCTGGATCAGCGACGAGGGCAATCTGACATATGACCCGACGCACCAGATCAAAGTCCAGGGCACCTACATCCTGCCGCTCGGGATCAGCTTCAGCGCCTACTACCGCGGGATCACGGGGGAAGCCTGGACGACCGAGTACAGGACGCCGCGTTTGAACCAGGGACGGGTGACCTTCCTGGCGGAACCGCGGGGCGCGAATCACTACAAAATGACAAACCTGCTCGACCTACGGCTGGAGAAAATCTTTACGCTGCAAAGCCGCTATAGGCTCGGGGTTATCTTCGACGTCTTCAACCTTTTCAACGACAGCACGATCACGAGCTGGGGGACAAGAATCGGCTACGACTGGACCCCCGGCGATTATCCCTCGAGCGACGGCCACGAGGTGTTGTCCCTTCCGAACGCCCGCCAGGCCAGGGTCGGCATCCGATTGATTTTCTAGGAGGAAGAACCGCAGCACCAGACGCAGGACCTGTTCACAGCAGCACCGGGGACGGTCCGCCTCGCGGGCCGTCCCCCTTTTTTTCAGATGAGAAAGCTAATTATCCTGGGCGTCCTGTAGATATCGGACCCAATAACCAACCCAAGTCCCGCATTCAGGCCCAGGCTGAAAATCGCTTAGCAAATATGCATTCCTGACGAAGGAAGGCCGATTGTTTCCTCTCCCCTGGTGGGAGAGGATGGAGGTGAGGGGGATGAGATCAAGTCAGGCCGTAGGTCTTGCCCGGAAATTGAGAAAGAACTCTACGGAAGCTGAAAAAGCATTGTGGAAGCAGCTTCATGCGAAACAACTGGAAGGAAATAAGTTCCGAAGGCAACAGCCCATCGGGGACTATATAGTCGATTTTGTGTGTTTTGAAAAAAATATTATAATCGAGATCGACGGAGGCCAGCATGCGGTCCAAACTCATGAAGATTCACGTCGGGATGAAATCCTAGCTCAACAAGGATTCAAGGTTCTCAGATTCTGGAATAATGAAGTCTTGGGAAGTATCGAGGGAGTTCTGGAGAAGATCAAATCGAACCTATAAATCTCCCTCCCCTCTGTCCCCTCCCCTCAAGGGCGGGGAATAGTACGCGGATGGACTGAGAAACAACCCCCTGAATGAACATAAAATGGACTGAGAAACTACCATCTAAATGAACATAAAAAGGAAAATCCTGCCGCTCCTTTTGACGGTCGCGGCGGCTGCCCTGGCCATCGTCGCGTTCTTCTTCGTCCGCAAGAGCGACAACTTTACGGCATTGCGGGGCGGGCAGGACCTGAACGTCATCCTGGTCACTCTCGACACCTGCCGGGCGGACCGGCTCGGCTGCTACGGGTTTTCCCAGGCCGAGACGCCGGCCATCGACGGGTTCGCCGCCCGCGGCGTCAAGTTTGAAAACTGCATCGCCCAGACGCCCCTCACCCTTCCCTCGCACACATCGCTTCTTTCCGGCACCCTGCCGTTTTACCACGGCGTCCGTGACAACGGAGGATTCATCGTCCCCCCGGAGCTCGTGACCATGGCCGAGGTGTTCAAGGACAACGGTTACGCCACGTCCGCTTTCGTCGGCGCCTACGTCCTGGATTCGAAGTGGGGGCTGGCCCAGGGGTTCGACTACTATCACGACAAGTTTGACCTTGGCAAGTTCGAGAAGATCTCGCTCGACTCGGTCCAACGGCCGGCCAACGAGGTCGTCGACGAGGCCACGAAATGGCTGGAGGCCCATAAGGCCGGGAAATTCTTCACCTGGGTCCATCTCTACGACCCGCACACCCCTTATCAGCCACCCGAGCCTTATAAGACAAAGTATACGAAGAACCCGTATGTGGGCGAGATCGCCTTCGCCGATTCCCAGCTGGCCAGGCTCTGGAGCTGGCTCGAGGCCGCCGGCCTGGCCGACACATCGATACTCGTCTTCGCCGGCGACCACGGCGAGAGCCTGGGCGAGCACCGCGAATCGACCCACGGCTTTTTTGTCTATCAGGAGGCGATCCACGTCCCCCTTATTTTCGTGACGCCGTTTTCAAGACTCCGGGGCGTTTCGCCGACCGCCGTCGTCTCGCTCATCGACGTCATGCCGACCGTTCTGGAAATGATCGGGCTGACCCGGCCTCCCGAAGTCCAGGGGCGAAGCCTCGTCCCCCTCTTTTTCCATCCCGGGCGCCGAGGCTCGCGTTTCGCCTATGCGGAGACCTATTACCCGCGCTACCATTTCGGCTGGTCGGAGCTGCGGAGCCTCCAGGACGGGCGGCACAAGCTGATCATCGCTCCCGACCCCGAGCTCTACGACCTCGCCGCCGATGCCGCGGAGGCGAATAACCTGGCCCCCGCGGCGGGCCCGGCGCTCACCGGACTCCAGGCCGAGGCGTCCCGGTTCATCGAGGCCTTCGGCCGCAACGCCCTGGAGCTCGACGTCCGCAAGATCGACGAAGAGACCCGGGAGAGGCTGGCCGCGCTCGGCTATATCGGGTCGTTCACCGATTCCGCCAGGCTCGAGGGCCGGCGACTGGAGAACCCCCGGGACAAGATCGGCGTCTTCAACGAGCTGTCCCGGGCGCGCGAGCTGGGCATGGGCGGCCGCCCGGAGGAGGCGATCCCCATCATCCGTGACATCATCGCCGCCGACCCCGAGATCGGCGACGCCTACTTCACGCTGGGCAACATCCACTTCAAACAGCGCCAATTCGACAAGGCCATCCCCTATTTCGAAAAGGCGCTCGAGCGGAAGCCCGATGATACCTTTTGCGTCATCAACATCGCCAATGCCTACCTCAACCTGGGCCGGCCGGATGAGGGTGTCAACTTCGTCATCGAATATATAAAAAAAGGGTTTGTGGATTCCCAGCTTTTCTACCTTCTCGGCCAGCTGTACTACGCTCAGAATAAATACGACGAGGCCCTCAAGCAGTACGATGAGTGCGTCTCCCGGAATCCCGAATCGGCGGCGTCGCACAACGCCATGGCTGCCATTTACCTCATCAAGGACGACCTTCCTGGGGCGGAGCGCCATCTCGAAGCCGCCCTGGGCATCAACCCGCGGCTGACCAACCTGAACTACAACCGCGCCGACCTGCTGGAAAAACAGGGCCGGCTGGAGACGGCGGCCGACGCCTACAAGCTGGAGCTCGAGGTCAACCCGCGTCATTTCCGGGCGAGCTACAACCTGTCCCGCGTCTGCCGCGCCCTCGGTCGGGAGGCCGAGGAGGAGAAGTACTTGCGGCTGACCAGCGAGCTTAACCCGGCTTTCCCCCTGAGCTATTTTTATCTTGCGCGTCTCCACCTCAACCGCGGCCGGGACTTCGAGGAAGCCATCCGGCTGGTGCATAGGGGCCTCGACCTGAAGCCCGAGGCGAAAGAGCTGCCCTTCGGCTATTTCCTGCTGGCCGACCTCTACAACCGTATCGGCGACAGCGCCCGCGCCGCCGACTACGCCCGCAAGGGCCAGGCGCTCGTGCATCGCGATTAGTCGCCCGCTCATTAAAAATCACCCTTGTCAAGGCGAGCCCGATTCATTAGACTGAATCTCGACTCCCGATGAAATTCATTGCGGATCTTCATATACATTCGAAGTTCAGCCGCGCCACTTCGCGCGACATGACTTTTGACAACATCGCCTACTGGGCAAAAGCCAAGGGGATCTCCCTCGTCGCCTCGAGCGACTTCACCCATCCGGAGTGGTTCTTCCTGACCAAGGAAAAACTCGAGCCGGCGGGCAACGGGTTCTTCCGGCTGAAAAGCGTCCAGACCCCGGCCAACGACTACCTGAAGGGCATCGCCTTCCGGCCGGACGACGTCCATTTCATCCTCTCGACCGAGATCAGCTTCATCTATTCCAAGAAGGGCAAGGTCAGAAAAGTCCATATCCTGCTCCTGGCTCCCGATTTCGAGACTGTCGAGAAGATCAACGGCCGGCTGGCCGGGCTGGGCAACCTGCGCTCGGACGGACGGCCCATCCTCGGTCTCGACGCCCGGCAGTTCGTCAAGATCATCGTCGATACCTGCCCGCGCTGTGTCATCATCCCCTCCCACATCTGGACGCCCTGGTTTTCCCTCTTCGGGGCCAACTCCGGGTTCGACGCCATCGAGGAGTGCTTCGAGGAAATGGCGCCCGCGATCTTCGCCCTGGAGACCGGCCTGTCCTCGGACCCGCCGATGAACTGGAGGCTGTCGGCGCTGGACAAGTACGCCCTCGTCTCCAACTCCGACGCCCACTCACCGTCCCGGCTCGGACGGGAGGCCAACGTCTTCGATACCGAATTCAGCTACAAGGGCCTCGTCGACGCCCTGCGCTCCCGGGACCCGGCCCGGTTTCTCCACACGCTCGAGTTCTTCCCCGAAGAGGGCAAATACCACTATGACGGCCACCGCAAGTGCGGCGTGGTTTTTTCGCCCAAGGAATCCATCCTCCACCGGGAGACCTGCCCGAAGTGCGGCAAGCGGCTGACGATCGGCGTGATGCACCGCGTCGAGGAACTGGCCGACCGCGAAGAAGGCGTCCGGCCGCCCCTTAAAATCCCCTACCGGAATCTCATCCCGCTCAACGAGGTGATTGCCGCGGCCATCGATAAAACGCCGGAATGCCAGAGCGCCTGGGACATCTATTTCCGGCTCGTCCATGAGTTCGGGAGCGAGCAGGCGGTCCTGACCGAGGTGCCGATCGCCGATCTCGCCCGGATTCAGCCCGAACGCCTGAGCCAGGCCATCGACAGGATGCGCCGGGGCCTGGTCAAGATCTCCCCCGGACACGACGGTTTCTACGGCCAGGTCAGCCTCTTCGAGCCCGACCACCCCGAGGAGCCGGCCGGCGGCCAGCTCGCCCTCTTCTAGCCTTTCCGACCCTTCCTTGACATCCCTTGGCCGTAAACCTATAGTAGTTGAGCGAGGAGCAGAGGCGATGGAAATTGCCATGAAAATCAAGGGCCTGGTCGTCGACCCGGTCTCCAAGATGCCGATCGTCGTCCTGGAGGACCCCCAGACCGACCGGATCCTGCCGATCTGGATCGGGGTCTTCGAGGCCAACGCCATCGCCCTGACCATCGAAAACATCCCCACGCCCCGACCGATGACCCACGACCTGCTGAAGAGCTTTCTCGAAAAGCTCGAGGTCGCGGTGGAAAAGATCGTCGTCAACGACGTCCGGAACAACACCTTCTACGCCATGATCCATCTCCGCTACCAGGACCGGCCGCTGGTGATCGATTCCCGCCCCTCCGACGCCATCGCCCTCGCGCTCCGGGTCAACTCGCCGATCTTCGTCGAGGACAACGTCGTCCAGAAGGCTCAAAGCGTCAAGTTCGACGAGAACCTGGAGGACACCGAGAAGCTGATGTCCTGGCTCGAAAACCTCAAGCCCGAGGATTTCGGGAAATATAAAATGTAGGCCTTCGCTCCGCTAGGTGCGGAGGCGGAACAGAAGGTAAAGCCCGATCGGGGCGAACAGCAGGTTGGGCCCCCAGGCCGCGAGAAACGGGCTCAGGAACTTCACGTAGCCCAGGCTCTTGAAGACTCCCAAGGCGCCCCAATAGATCATGGCGATGGCGATGCTCAAGCCCAGGCCGACCAGGGCGCCCCGCTTGCCCATCGAGAAGGCGAACGGGATCGCCAGCAGGGTCATGATCAGCGAGACCAGGGGGAACGACAGCTTGGCCTGGAGGTCGACGCGGAATCTCGTCGTCTCGAAGCCCATCTCGCCGACTTCCCTGCCGTACCGCCGCAGTTCCTGATAGCTCATCAGGGAGGGTTCCCGGGATTCCTTGGCGAAGTAGCCGGGCTCCTCCGCCAGCCGGATGTCCATCCCCTGGAACGGCGTGAACCGCGCCTCGAGCCCGCCGCTGAAGCTCCGCTGCCAGCCGTTGCTCAGGGCTAGGGAGTCGCCCCGGAGCAGGGCTTTATCGGCGTACAGACGCCGCTCCAGCGTCCAGTCGGCCGGATTCATCTCGTAGATCGAGAGCTGACTGAAGATGTTCGTCGGCAGATCGTAATAGGAGTAGTGATAGATCCGGTCCTTGTTCCGGCTCAGCACCCAGCGCCGGTCGAGAAATCCGTAGCTGCGGGGGGGGCGGTCGTTGATGCGGTTCCAGACCTCGTCCGCCTTCCGGTTGGCGGAGGGCACGACCCGCTCCTGGAGGGCGAAGGAAAACAGGCTGGCCGCCGCCGCCAGCAGGACCACCGGCAGGATGAGCCGGTAGACGCTGATGCCGCAGGCCTTCATGGCCGTGATCTCGTTCGACTTGGTCATCAGCCCGAGGGCGAGCAAAGCCGTCGTCAGGACGCTGACCGGCAGGATAAAGTGGCCGAACTGAGGCAGGCTGTACTGGATGTACCGGAACAGCATGGTCATGGGCTTATTGTGCTCGTAGACGTTATCGATCCGCTCGAAGAAGGTGACGATGATCGAGATCGAAAGCAGCGCCAGAAAGACGAGGGCGAAGATGGCCAGAAACTTCCGCGAGATGTACCGGTCCAGGATGCCGGGAAAGCGGAGGGCCAGGCGGGGCCGGGTCCAGGATGCGAGCTTCCGGGCGCCGGGCGAGAGGCGCACGCGGATGAGGACCGTTTTGCGGCTCAGCCGGCCGGCGGCCGACCGAAGACGGAAAAAGGGCGCTTCCCTGGCCGTCCGGATGAAGAGGACTGCGCCGGCCGCGAGGAAGATCAGGTTCGGGCCCCACATGCCGGCGAAGGCGGAGAGCCGGCCGTCGAGCGCCATCTTCTCGCCGGCCGTGATGAGGACGTAATAGATGAGGATGATGCCCAGGCTGATCGTGAAACCGCTCGTCCGGCCGCCTTTTTTGGTCGTCGTGCCGAGCGGGATGCCCACGAGCACAAAGACGAGGCAGATAAAAGGCAGGGCGAATTTCTTGTGGATCTCGACCCAGTGCGACGCCCACTCCCGTCGGCTCTGCTGGAGCGCGGTTTCCAGCCAGCGCCGCCGGTTCGCGGCCTCGACACCCGCCGCTCCAGCGGCGGCCAGCCCGTCCCGTTCGGCCGCCAGCTTCTGCCGGTTCTGCCGGATCTGGCCGACGCCCTGCCAGAGCTCGCCGATGTCCTTCTCCCGGACCCGCTTTTCACTCGAGTACTCGGCGAACAGGCCCTCGACGTTGATCTCCTCCTCGACCCGTTTGAAGTAGGTGACGCTGTAGTGCCCGGGCGAGTCGCGCGGCGCGGCGTGGATGGCCCCTTCGAAGAGCTCCAGCGTGGCCCGTTTGGCCTCCGGAAAGAAATTGAGCCTCCCCGTCCGGGCCAGGATCGTCCGCGGGTCCTCGTTCGGCTTGGTCAGGTGGACGAAGATGTTCTGCCACTTGTTGTCCGACGTGATGTCCTGCACGAAGATCACCGTCCCGGGGACGGACTCGTTGAATTCCCGGGGGTTGATGTTGAGCTGCACCTTGGACAGCACCGACTTGGCCAGTGTCTGGACCCACTTGAAGTTGGCCCAGGGGGCAAGATACAGGGTCAGGGCCGAGGTCACCAGCCAGCCGCCCAGGGCGAACAAAAGCACCGGGCCGATCAGCCGGGTGTTGCGGATGCCCAGGGTCCGGAAGGCGACGATCTCCGAGTCGGACGACAGCCGGCTCAGGCCGGCCAGGATGCCCATCAGCACGGACATGGGGACGGCGAAGGCCAGGGCCGAAGGGATGAGGTAGAGGAAGATCCGGGCGATGGTCGGAAACGCGACGCCCCGGGCGATGAACAGCTCGGACAGGAGGAAAACCTGGTTCATCAGCAGGACGAAGGTGTAGACGAGCAGGCCGATGAAGAACGGCGGGCTGATTTCCTTCAGGAGATAGCGGTCGAAGAACTTGAGCATCCCGCTCAGTTATAGCAAAAAACCTGGGGTGGCACCAGAGAATCCGGACGGACCCTGTCTCGGTTCACCCCCGGCGGTCAGCGGAGCTGCATGATGCCCCAGGCCAGGAAGATCAAGGCGACGACCATGATCCAGGCCAGGCCGAAACCGATCAGGTCCTCCTTGTACCGGCCCGGAAAACCCTTCCAGCGCGCGGCCCGGAACCAGCCGGGCGCGTCGAGCATGATCAGGTCTTTCCCCAAGCCCGCGGCCAGGGGCTTCGGTTGGCCGGGCGACGCCGGCGGAACGTCCGAGGCGCGGGACATGTTGTCGAAGAACCGTTCGACCCGCTCCGGGGCCTCGGGACGGGACACCCAGCTGAACAGGAAGAAGGCCGCAAACCCCGCCGCCATGGCCAGGCCGAACGGCTCCGGTTTCCACGTGTACACGAGTTGCAGGCGGCCTGTATCGGCGACGTTGAGGAGGTAATAAAGGCCGAAGGAGAGAAGGACGGCCATGAACGCGCCGGCCCTGTTGGCCCGCTTCCAAAGGATACCCCCGAGCACGGTGATGCCCATGAAGGCGGCGATCGACTCGGTAAACAGGAAGGCGTGGAGCACGTTGCGGACCGTCAGGGCGAACACGATGCCGAGCAGGGTGAGGCCGAACCCGGAGAACCGCCCTATCCACAGCGACCGGCGGTCGGTCGCCTCTCTCCGGATGTATTTCTTATAAAAGTTATTCGTGAACAGGGCGCCCGAGTTGACCATGAAGTTGGAGCAGGCCGCCATGTTGGCCGCCAGGACACAGGCCACCATCAGTCCGGTCAAACCCGGGACCAGCAGGGTTTGGCAGGCGTACCCGAAGGCCATCTCGCCGTCGGTCAGCACCACGCCCCGCTGGACGACCAGGGCGGCGACGATCAGACCGGTGAACGCCCAGCCGATCGTGCAGAGCCGCTTCACCAGGGACCCATAAGTTTGTCCGATCCGGCCCGCCCGCTCGGTGTTGCCGGTGGCGCACATCGAAATCATGTGCGGCTGGGCCGTGATGCCGACGATCCCGTTGACCGCGAGCATGGCGATGGTGAACACGTCCAGGCCGCTGACCTCGCTGTACAGCCGGAAAAAATCGGGCGGCAGCACTTTTCTCATGCCGGCGATCCCGCCGACGGCGGCCAAACCCGAGGGGATCAGCATCATCGAGAGGGCGATGATCATCAGCCCCTGGATGAAGTCGGAGTAGGCGGTGGAGATCAGCCCCCCGAAGAAACTGTAAAGAAGGAAGGCGCCGGCCATGGCCAGGACGACGCTGTTGGGGCTCAGCCGGTTCCCGGTGGCGACGGCCACGACCTTGGCTGCCGCCTGCAGCATGACGCCCTGGTTCAGGACGAAGAAGGCGATGGCGAACAGCGAATAAACCATGCCGAACCTGGGGCCGTACCGGTCTTCCAGGATTTCGCCCAAGGTCGTCCGTTCGCTGCGCCGGTACCAAGGGGCGATCAGCCAGTAAAAGGGCGTGATCAGCATGTTTTTCCATTGGTACCAGATGGTGGCGAACCCCGACGCAAAGGTGGCGCCGGCCTGGGCAACGAAGTTCTCGGCGTGGGTGCCGGTGCCGAAGGCCTGGCCGATCATGATCCACCAGCGGAATTGGCGGTTCCCCCGGAAGAAGCCGTCGCTGGACTTGACCCGTCTCGAAAGCCAGAGGCCGAAGGCGGTGATGCCCGCCAGATAGGCGATCAAGACCGTCAGGTCCAGCCCATGAAATCCCCCCTGCATTCTTATCGCTCCCTTTTTTCTATTCTCTTTCCGTCATGACTTTTTTCGGCGATGCTAATGCAAAGACTCGGCCTTGTCAAATGACTTGAACTTTGATATTCAGCACCTGCGATCCCGTTGCCTTGAAGGAGGATGACATGAACCATCCGCAGGCGCCTCGAAAGATCGGCCGGCGCACGGCGATCCGCCAGCTGGCGGTCGCGGCGGCCGGCGCCGTGGCCTTCTCCAAGACCGGGTTGGCTTCCGAGGTCGGCTCCGAGACGCGGACGGGGATCATTGATGCCCACGTCCGCATCGGCACCGGCGTCCACCTGCGGCAGGATGTCGACGCCCTCCTTCGCGCCATGGATGAGGCCGGAGTCTCGGTGGCCGTCGCCTGCCCGATGGACCGTCATTTTGCCGTGGCGAACCGGGAAGGCAACGAACTGGTCCTGAAGGCGGTTGCGGCCCACACGGACCGGCTGGCCGGAATGGCGGTCGCCAATCCCTGGTTCGGCCCGGCCGCGGCAGAGGAGGTCCGCCGGGCGCTCGAGCGCGGGCTTCTCGGGGTGGCGCTGGACCCAACCGTCCAGGGTTTCCGGTTGTCCGACCATCTGCTGGACCCGCTGCTCCAGGCGGCGGCAGATTTCAGGGTCCCGGTCTACGCCCCCACCGGCACCGCCGGCCTCGCCGAGCCGTTCCACCTGATCGAACTGGCCCGGCGTTTTCCGGGCGTTTCTTTCATAATGGGCCACGGCGGGGCCAGCGATTATTATAACGACGCGGTGCGCGGCCTCGAATTCGCCTCCAACGTCTGGCTCGAGACATCGCGGAACGGGCCGGCGAACTACGCCCTGTGGAAACGGTCGGGGGTCACGGACCGGGTCGTCTTCGGGTCCGGCGCGCCCGAGTACATCCCCGCCGTCGAGCTGGAAAACCTCCGCGACGTGTTCACCGAGCCGGCCGACCGGGAAAAGATCTGCGGCGGGACCATCCGGCAGGTTTTCCGGGGGAGGCTGCCGGCATGATCATCGACGCCCACACCCATCTTGAACCGCTAGCGGATTATTCGGGCCGTGAGCGCCCCGGCTATGGAACCTCCTTCGTCGACCTCGACACCTACCTCGAGGACTTCAAAGCCGACGGGGTCGACGCCTGCTTCACCTTCATGAGCATGGCGTTCTGTCTGGAGTCGCGGATGCGGGAGAGCAACGACGGCCTGGCCCGCTTCCGGGACCGGGCGCCCGGCCGGGTCTACCCCTGGGGATCGGTCCACCCGGCCTGGCCGGAGAAGGACATCCGCCGGGAGGTCCGCCGCATCGTCAAGGATCTCGAACTCTATGGCCTGAAATTCGCGCTCATCATCCAGGGATATCCTCTGTCCCAAAGGGGCATGGACGTGGTGGCCGAAGAGGCGATCGACCTCAACGTCCCCGTCACCCTGCACGACGGCTCGGCCGAATACAGCTCGGCGATCCAGACCGCCTACTATGCCAGGAAATATCCCCGGCTTCGCGTGCTCTCGGCGCATTCCGGATTGCGCGAGATGTGGCCCGATTTCCTGGACACGGTCAAGGAACTGCCCAACCTGTGGCTCTGTCTCAGCGGCCCGACGCAGTGGGGCATCCAGACCCTGTATGACAAGCTGGGGCCCGAAAAGCTCCTGTTCGGCTCGGACGGCGGACTCGGCCACCGCGCCATCACGACCGCCTATCTGAGGCGGATCGATCGGCTGAAAGCGCCCAAGGAACACAAGGAGATGATCCTGGGCGGCAACGCGATGAAGCTCCTCCGGCTGGACGAGGATTAGGAAAAAACCGATCCGGGGACGGTTCGTCGGGGAAAGAACCGAGTCCTGCGCCGCCGGGTCGTGGCGGGCTAATTTAAGACCCGACGGGAATCCCCTTTCGTGTGGTCGGACCGGAACAGTCGCACCTGTTCGACTGCCGCCTCATCAACCCAGACGGTGCCGGTGTAGACCTTGACGGCCACATAGGCCTGTTCGATGCCGGTGTGCAACCGGCATTTCAAAGTGTATTTCCTCCAGCTTCTTCCGACCTCGACGCGCTCGACGTAGGTCCCTTGGCCTTTGTAGGTGGACTCCAAGAGAGCGATATCCACCGGGCGTCCCGCCTGGTCGGCCTTGAGCCATACGGAATAGGCCACATCCGAGGCCGGGTTCGCCCGAAAGGACGCGGAACGGGCGATAAAAGCGTATTCGATCCCGCTGACGCGGTCCTTGGCGGGAGCGAGCTTCAGCGAGTACCTGCCCTTGAACGGATGGCCGCCGTCCAGAACGAAAGCCGACGTCCCGAAGGGATTCGAGGTAGTGGCCGACCAGTCCGCCGGACGCAATACGCCCTCGGCCTCCGGATCGGCGGTCTCGAACCCTCCGTTCGCAAGCGCCGGGGCGGCGATTTCCTCCGGTGGCAGGACTGGCCGGTAATCCAGCACCAACTCGCTGGCGTGGCCTTTCCGGCCGAGGCCGTTGACGGAGCGGATTTTCAGCGAGTTTCGGCCCGGCGTGAGCTTCCAATCGTAGGTGTCGGCAACGATGTCCCGGGCCTGGTCATTGATGTCCAGAACAAAATGCGAAAAATCCGGGGTTTGGGTTTTAAAAGTGGCCCGAAGCGCCAGGGGTTCCCCCGGATCGGAGATCTTTTTGAGGTCGACCCTGACCTCGTTCAGGGGCCAGTAAAAATCCGTGACCTCGCCCGAATTGGCGTCCGCCGTGATCTGGGGTGGCGTCGTCTCGTCCACCCAGTGGAGCTGGGGGCCCCACCACTCCCCGCCCCGGGAATTGTAGGGGACCATGAATCCATCGACCGACAAATTTTCCGTCCGCTGGGGATGGACGGTCTGGTCGTTGCGCATGACCACCCGAAGGTCGTAATAGTGATCCAGATAGCCCATGGCTGGGACCTGCGCCAGGGGAATACGCTTTCCTGAGAATTCGGAGCTCGCTTTCCGGCCGGCCCGGACATCCCAAAGCTCCATCCCGCAGCCGTTTTCACCAAACACAAAGAAGATCCCTTCCGGACGCCCCCAGGCCCGATGAAGGTCAAGGGCGCTGAGCGGCCGGCCGTCCTTTTCGAAATAGCCGTTAAACCAAGCATCGACCAGCATCCACTGCCGGAGTTCGTTGTTGTAGACCTCGGCCGCGGTATGGGCCATCTCGTCTTTCTTGTTGATGCCGAGCAGGCGCGCGGACAGCCCCACGGCGTTGCACGCCTGGACGAACAAGGCCGCCTTGAAAGTGCACCAGAAGGCGTCCCCGCGTTCGGCCTTGTCCAGCACCTCATGGGCGTCCCAGGACGGATAGGGCAACGGCTGCATATGCCCGAAACGGCCGTTGGCCCAGTTGGCCAGCCGGCGGATGAGGTCGAGCTCGGAACCGGCTTCCGCGAGAAACCGGTCCAGCCCGGCGCGTTCCCTGAGCATCTGCACTTTGAGATGCGTCATGTCCTGATAGGTGAACTCGAAGCGAGAGGGCAGGACGCGCCCGTTGACGGCCTTGATGAACGTGACGCCGTGCCAGCGGTTGAGGTCATAACAGTACGGCGGCTCCAGATAGGACCTGTCCCGGGGGGAATTCGGACCGGGGGAAGCCGGCCGGTCCGCAGGGACGCGGGCCTGACAGCCTGAATCGGGCGGCCGCATTGGGATGAGAAGCCACATCGACAAGATAAAAAAAGACTTCTTCTTCATGGGGCACTCCCCCGCGGTCACTTGAGGAAATCCTGCCGCTGGGGAGTGAAGATATCCAGAATCACGGATGGCTCCAGAGCGACGACGCCGTGCGGCGCCTCGGACGGAACGTAGAAGCTGTCCCCGGCGCCGATGATTTCCTTGATTCCGTCCATCTCCAGCTCAAACGAGCCTTTTAGAGCATAGCTCACCTGTTGATGGGGATGCCGATGAACGGGCCCTACGGCGCCTTTTTCAAAAAAAACCTCGACCATCATCAGCTCTCCGCCGCGGGCGAGGATTTTCCTTCCGACGCCCTGGCCCACCTTTTCGCTCTTGACGCACTCATTTTTTGCGATCATGGTCTTGTCCTTTCCGGCTAATGGCCGGTCCTTTGGTCTGAGCCACGTAATCCAAGAGCACCCGCATATTCGATAGATAGGCGGCCGTCGAGATATATTCCTGGTCGCTGGTGTCTTGATAGGGTGAGGTATCCGTTTCATCGCCGACAAACGTCGTGGCCCATTCATCGGTCGGCTCGGTGCGCGTCCCGTCGCCGCGGTACGGGTGGCTTGTCTCCTCATGCTTGGTCAGCCATCGGTATTGACCGTCCAAGGCCGCCATGACCTCTTGAACCCGCTTCTCATCAACGCCTTTCCGGCCGACGCCGGAGAAGGAACGCGTGAATTCCGATTGGGGCAGCGGGCCGCGATGCGCCCGGGGCACAAGGACGGACTCTTTTCTCGCTAAGTCGGGGGGGATCTTTTTCACCCGCTCATATTCCTTTTCCAGTGAGGGAATGTCCAGAGACACTTTGCCGCCGTAGTGGGTCAGCAAACGGGCGTCGCTCGAGTCGGAGTAATAGTATCCGTGAATGACGTTGGATCCCTTGCGATGCACGAAAATGGGCTTATTGGTCCCGATTTCGACAAACACGGGATGTGTGTATCGGCCGTTCTCGGTCATGGAAAGGGGCAGGGCGCAGCTCTTGAGCCACTCGAGGGCGGCCGGAATCCCGGCCAGGAATTTCGTCTCCCCCGTCAATTGATAAAAGGTCATCAGCAGCTTCACATGTTGGTAGGTATACGACGGCAACAGGGAATTTGGCTCATACGTCCGCGCGCCCGCCGGTTTAAGGTCCATGGTGTACTGCTGCGCCCAGCCGGCCTGCGGAGGCCCCTGCTGGGTGATGACATAAAAGTTCAGGCCGCGGCGGACGGGATCCAGGAACCTCGGCTCGCCGAGCGTCTGATAGCAGGTCAACAGGAACTTGATATTTTCCCAGACCACATCGTCGTTGAACGTGTGATAGGAGGTGTAATCGGGAAGCCCATGGTGGCTGAATTCGTACTTGAGCGGATACCGCTGGGGCCAGCCGCCGATCGGATACTGACTTTCGAGGATAAATGCGATCGCCCGGTCGAGAGGATATTTATAGACAGGGTCCAGGTCTTCGAGGTACATCCGCAAAAGAAAAGTGGCGGCATCGGACGACACATCATCGTCAAACGTGGCATTCCCATAATAGTGCTGGAATTCTTCCAGCCGCCAGCCGTTCTTGCCGATGGTGTTATACCACTCGACCAGGGAGCGGTCGCCGGCAAAATCGATGAT
>Ga0154742_1043_pt2 | contig 41577 bp, 23 predicted proteins | sample Rifle2008BG16ft_FD_105750 | JGI IMG/M metagenome (GOLD analysis project Ga0154742, IMG submission 105750) | Candidatus Aminicenantes bacterium RBG_16_63_16 | reverse complement strand
AGAGCTGGAAAAGCGCCGCGAGCCGGCCGCGGATCTTCGGCGGGGCGAACTCCGAGATGTAGATCGGCGCCAGGACCGAGGCGACGCCGACGCCGATGCCGCCCACGATCCGGGCCGCGATCAGCATGGAAAACGTGTTCGGAATTGTCGTGTACAGGGCCGAGAAGAAAAACGTCGCCCCGCCGGCGATGAGCACCGGCCGGCGGCCGAAGCGGTCGCCGAGCCAGCCGGCGACCATGGAGCCCAGGATGCAGCCGACGAGGGCCGCGCTGCCGAACCAGCCGACGGCGAACTTGCTCAGCCCGAACTGCTTCTCCACGAACCCGAAGGTCCCCGAGATGACCGCCGTATCGAACCCGAACAGGAAGCCGCCGAGAGAGGCCACCAGGCACACGGCGGCGAGGAAGAGCCCAGAACCGCGGGCCGGGGCGTCGGTGCCAGACCAGACAGCGTCAGCACCTTCGGTAACAACAACAGCTTCATCTTGTGACGGCATCGGGCGTTTCTCCTTCGGTTCTCGAGACAAGCCTTCCGGTTACGGCGGCCAGCTTATTTCCGGGGGACGGCCGGTGTCAAGCTGAATCGGACGCGCCGTGACAGGACCCCGTGTGAACCTTGGAATCACTTGGAAAGAGGAGTTTTTGGTTGAACTTGTTTTTGACAGGGCGGCGGGGTTCTGCTAGATTCGGTGGGATTTCATGGTGGGTGTGAGAAACATGAGACTGAACTTATTCCGATGCGCTTACCGGCCAGGCTTTTTTCCGGTTGTCGCGTTCCTTACGCTTCTGGCCTTGGCCGTCTTCCCGGGCGCCTGCTCGTCCGGGAAGAAGAGCGCGGCCGCGAAAACCCTCCAGATCGCCGTCATCCCCAAGGGCATGACGCACGAGTTCTGGAACGCCATCCACGCCGGCGCCGTCAAGGCCGGCCGCGAGCTGGGCGTCGAGATCATCTGGAAAGGGGCCAACAAAGAGGACGACCGTGCGGGCCAGATCAGTGTTGTCGAGGACATGATCAACCGCGGCGTGGATGGCATCGTGCTCGCGCCGCTCGACAACAAGGCCCTCGTCCGGCCGGTCGAGGAGGCGGTGCGCGAAAACATCCCCGTCGTGATCATCGATTCGCCTCTCAAGGGCGGCGGCTACGTGAGCTACATTGCCACCGACAACTACAAGGGCGGTGTCCTGGGCGCCGAGCGGCTGGGCCAGCTTCTCGGCGGCAAGGGGAAGATCTTCCTCATCCGCTGCCTCGAGGGCTCCGAGAGCTCCACCCTCCGAGAACAGGGTTTCCTGGAGACGATGCAGAAGAATTATCCGGCCGTCGAATTCCTGACCAAAGACCTCTACGCCGGCGTCACGGTCGAATCCGCCTACCAGACGCTCGAGAACCTGCTCAACCGGTTCCCCGATGTCGAGGGCATCTTCTGTCCCAACGAGTCCACGAGCTTCGGGACGCTGCGCGCCCTGGAGAGCAAGGGCTTGGCCGGCAAGATCAAGTTCGTCGGGTTCGACAGCTCGCAGAAGCTCGTGGACGGCATGCGCCAGGGCTACATCCACGGCCTGGTCGTTCAGAATCCCTTCAATATGGGGTACTTGGGAGTCAAGGCCATCGTCGCCCACCGCCGCGGCGAGCCTGTCGCGGCCAAGGTCGACACCGGCGAAACGCTGGTCACGCCGGAGAACCTCGACCAGCCCGACATCCAGGCGCTCCTCTTCCCCGACGTCAAGACCTACCTGCAGCAATAATAACCACCCCCGCCTTCGTCCGCTGCCCTGAGGGATTGTGTCGTGATGTCATGGCGAGGGAGCAAAGCGACCGAAGCCATTCGAAGCCGTCGTTCCGAGCGAAGCGAAGCCATCCCAATTTTGCGCGCGGATATCGACATCCCGGCCGTTATCAGAAATTGAAGGTGTAAGAGTACTTGAGCAAGATGGCGCGGCCGCCGCTAGACGGCGGATAGGGGATTTTTCCCAGGCGGTCGGTGTTCAGGACCTCGTTATAGACAAGGTACAGGTCGTTGCCCTCCCGCGGGTTGAAACGCAGCCTGAGGTTGGCGACGACCAGGTCGTCCACCCCGTTATACTGTATGTAGGAAAGGAGCGAGGTCTTCGTGCTCAGCGTCGCCACCAGCCGGAGCTGGACGAGATGGGCGATGAATTTCTGGCCGCGGTCGGGGAAATTCACCCAGTTGAACTCGTACGTCCCGCCCAGGGTGAGGTCCGGCAGGATGCTCCAGTTTGGCATGGCCCGGAGCGTCGTCCGCCAGCCGTCATAAAACGAGCCCGCATCGACCGTGAACATGCTGCTGAACAGGCTCCCCATCGCCGTGTGAAATTCGCCCTGCACGCCAACGAAGTCGTATTCCCCCGGCGGGACCCCGACCTCGGTCGTAAACTCCAGCAGCTCGCGCAGGCTCTCGTGGTAGCCGAGAAGCGAGAGCTGGCCGCCCCAGCCGGCCTTGGCGTTGAATTCCCAGCCCGGGCCGAACCGGGCCGATTCGATGGTCCGGTCGGAATTGCGAAGATAGAAAAAGCCCTCGGCATAAACCGAGTGGGACTGAAGCCAGGACCGTTCGCCTGGAATCCAGCCGTAGGCCAGACGCTCGCGGGTGGATGTGAAGTCCTCCCTCATCTCGAACCCCAGTCCCGGGTTGTATGCCCGGCCGGCCCGGGACACGCCGGCGTAGAATCCGAGGCCCTCGTCCGTCCGGCGCTCGTAGGCGAGACGGAAGCGGGCCGGGTCGATGGAGAGGAGACGGTTTTCTTTCCCGTTTTCGAAAGACTGCGCCCAGGCCATCATCAGATAGTCGTCCCCCGTGACCCGGAAGATCCCGTCAAGACCGTAGCAGGTGTTATACGAGCCGTCCGCGCCGATGACGCTGGTCATCATCCCGCCGACATAGGAATAGGGGTTGAAGACCCGGCGCCGCAGGCGGAGCACGCCCAGGTTCTTCGAGGGCGTTCCCGCTACGGACGCCTGCTGCATGTCCATGAGCCCGATGTCCCAGGGGCCGGCCCGCCCGACGAGACGGGTCCCGCCGTAGAGGCGGGCGATCTCCCCCTCGCCCTCCTCTTCGTCCTCGGCCAGGTAGATGCCCATCCGGCGGGTGTAAAACAGCCGGCTGGAGGCGCCGAAGTTGAAGTCGAAGGTGCTCGACCGCTCCTGGAAGAAAAGCCTTTTCTCGGGATAGAAGAGCGAAAACCGGGTCAGGTTGACCTGCTGGTCATCGGCCTCGACCTGGGCGAAGTCCGGGTTGAGGGTGACGTCGAGCGTGAAGCTGCTCGAAAGCCCGTATTTGACGTCGAGCCCCGCTTCCTTCGTCGGCTTCTGCGTGCGGAGGTAGAAGGACTCGGTGGCATCGAGGTCGTAGCTTTTGGCGTAGCCGCCCAAGGCGTATGGCGCGATATAAAGCGGGTTTCGGCTGCGCACCCCTTCCAGACAGATCTCCTGGGCCTGGGAAGGCTTCCAGGCGCTCATGAACCCCCACTTGGGATAAATCGCCGGGAAGACGATCTGCTCGTTCTTGCGGGCGATCCATCTCCAGACGACGAGGCCCATGACTACGCGGCCGTCAGTCTGCTGAAAACGGAGGCTGGAAAACGGGATCCTCATCTCGACAAACCAGCCCTGGCCGTTGGTGACTACCTTGACGTCCCAGAACGTGTTCCAGCTCAGGTTGATCGGCTCCTGCAACGGTGAGCTCATCACGGCGTCGTTGAAAATGGCCCCGTCCCAGCGCAGCCCCGACGGCGTGGTCATGAACCCGAGGCCGTTTTCCTTGTCGCAAAAGGTATCGATCACGACGCCGAACCAGTCCGTGTTGGGCTCCATGTAGTCGCGCTTCTTGGAGGGCGCCTGGATCTTGTCGGGTTCCCTGTCGAAAAGGCACGCGGCGACCCAGAGGTAGCCCTCGTCGAACCCGAGGCGGACTTCCGTTTTCTCGGACGGCGGCAGCCCGAAATTCGGCATCATCATGACCATCGGCAGGGGCGGGACGTCCCGCCAGGCGGCCTCATCGCTCAAGCCGTCGAACGTGACCGGGGCGGTCAGGCGGGGGATGGCGACCGGGGTCGAGGAACGGGGCGGGATGCTCGGCTCCCGGGAGAGAGCCGGCAGCGTGACCAAAGTGAGGAGCGCCGCCCCGTCGGCGATGCGACTTCTCCAGGGCACCGATTTTCCTCCGGGGAATAAATTAATGGCGGTAAATTAGCGGAAAGCGCCCCCGATGTCAAAACAAGGGGGATGGCGTCGGCATCGAAGATGCCTTGCCATGATTGCCTGACAAGATGAATCGCCTCATCGGGGGTCGTCTTTCTCGTGCAGGATGCGTTCGGTGCGGGGCGCCCGGATGTCCGCGGCGGACGTGCCCGTGTACTGATATTGACCCGAAGGCAGGCGTTCGAGCCGGCCGACGGCGTCGATCCGGAACTCGTCTCCTTTCTGGACGTCGATGTAATGGAAGATTTCGCCCGGCTTGAACGCCGAGGCATCTTCCACCTCGAGCTCAAGCGTTTTGCCCGGTGTCGCCCGGACAATCCTCGTCTCGGCGCCCGATGCCGACCGGATGAGCTTCCCCCGGAAAAACCCCGACTCCTGACGGTGCACCGACCGCGCATACTCATGGGGGATGCGGCTGACCAGAGTGCGCGGCCCCTTGATCTCGGTCGCTTCGCCCTTGCCGACAACGACCGGTTCATCGAGGACGATTTTCGTCCGGCCGCTCTCTTTGACGATCTTGGCGATCCGGTAGGATGTCGTGCGCGAATAGCCGGGATTCGAGAACGTGATCATAGCGCCGGCGAGACGGCCGTCGTCCGGGATGTCGGCGGTGGTTATCAGGGCGCGCGTTTTGATGTCCACGCCTTCGACCTCACCTTCCCAGCCGGTCGTCTCCGGTTTGACCGTCAAGCCGAAGCCCTGGAATTCGCGGACGCCGACGAGATAAAGCGACGCCACCGCGCCGTCCTTGACGCGCGCGAAAATGAATTTCCCGCCGAGCGAAAGGTCCGCTCCCGACCTCGTTTTGTCATCGAGAGCGCTGTATAAAAAATCGCTCGCGCCATCTCTATGCCGGATGAGAAAGCTGCGAGCGGCAATCTCATCGTCTCCCCGACCGTTAGAGTGTGTCGCAACACCGGCTTTGTCACTGCGAGTGACCTTTTGGGGTGAAGCCATCTTGTCGTTATGTGGGGCGTGCGGCCTGAATTTGGCCTCCTGGCGCCCCCGCAATGATGTTATGACGCTATCTTCTAGGGGCACGGACTCAAGGCTCAGAACGTCCGCTGTTCCGCTGAACGGCACGATGACCGAGGCGAACGCGCTCGCGAGGTCCTTGCCCTTGCGGCGGGCGATGACATATTCGGCCCGGGGGACGTTCGGCTTGATCCCGGGCGCATCCCCCGTGACTATTTCCGTTTGCGAGTTGGGGGGCATGATAACCTGGATATGCGCCTCCCTGTCGGCCTGCCACTGAGCGCTCACGGGGCCGGTCATCTTCCCGCGCCGCGGATGGACGAGGAACCCGTAGCCGTTCCCCGGCGGCGGGTTCCAATAGAATTGATTGGGATGGCCTTCCATGTCGCCGTCGTTGAGCTGCTTGGTTCCCCAGGCGATCTCGGGGCCGGCCAGCGACCCGCTCTCCGGCCGGCCGAGGGCCACCCCGCCCACGGTCCCGAGCTTCCCCCGGAAATGGGCGAAATAATCGTGGCGGCTGCCGCCCCGGACGCGGAAGAGGTCGACGATATACGCGTCCGTCCCGTCCCCGACGAGCGCCATCGTCCGTTGGTAGAGGGAGACGCCCCTCCCGGCGTAGGAGTTCTCCGACGAGGCCTCGATCAGCTTGACCCCCGGAAAATCGGCGAAAAGGCGGAGGCTTCCCCCGGTCAGCCCCTGCTGCGATGTCTCGTCGACAACGACCAGGTTATGGCTGGCGGTCTGCTTCGCCCAGCCGACCTGGGTGTGCGTGTTGGCGTACTCGTAGCCGAGGTCATAGGTGAGCTCGTATCCGAGCCCGAATAGGTTATATCCGAGGTCGTCGAAGTGGCCGTGGTTGAGGGACGGCCCGAAGCGAAGGAGGAGGGCTGTCTCGCCCCGCGCGCCGGTCCTGAGAAGCCCGAGGCCCTCTTGACCAAGGAAGTGCGTACCCATGATCCGGCGCTTGAATTCGGCGGGCAGCGGCGGGACCTGGGCAGGCAGCTCGGTCTGGTGGAAGAGGAGCCATTTGGGGTCGCCCGCCTCGCCGTGCGGCTTGCCCGCGGGGCTGTCGGCCAGATAATACCGCAGCGCCGCAGCCTTGGCCTTTTCGGGACTGTCGGGCGTCCGCTCGTAGAGCCTTTTGGCGGCCATCAGGTCGCTCGTGTTCTCGGGCTTCGGCCCAGGGTCGAGGCGCGAGAGGTCGGGCATGGTGTCGCCGTAGGGCGGGAGGTGCCCGGCGCCGGCGATCGACAGGTTGAGCAAGGTCAGGGCCGAGCGCATTTTCGGATGCGCGTAGAGGTCGAGACCGTTCGGGTAGGGCTCCCGCCGGCAGTTGAGGAGCGGCTCGGCGTAGGTCACGTAGAGGTTCCGGGCGTGGTCGGAGTAGAGGGGCGAGGACTCGTAGTATTGACCGTCCCGGCTGATGTTGTTCTCGAGGAACGAAAAAATGCCGTAGGGACCGTCGACCGCCCACGCAATGTACTCCGGGATGTCGAGGCAGATGCCGGCGGCGAGCGTGCCGCGGATATAATCGGCCTCGCCGTTATTAAGGCCGCCCGCCTGCGACTGCTCGAAGCAGTAGGCGGCCGCGTTCCGGAGCATGTTGGTTTCGATGTTCTGGCGCTTGGTCAGACCCGCCGTCGCCGACGGAGTGTCGAGGGACCGGCTGTTATAGATCTGGTCGTAGTGGTCGATGAGCCGGACGAGGACCCGCGACACCTGGTACCACGGCCTGTCGAGCCGGCCGCTCGGTGGAGTCGAAGGATAATCCCAGGAGCCCTTGCCGCACGAGGGGTAGATCGCGGCGACGGCGTCGAGGATGAGCGCCGCCTTGGCCGCGTAGCGCTCGTCGCCGGTCAGGGAATAGGCATAGGACAGGTTCTCGGCGGCGGCGAGGGTGAGCTTCTCGATCACCCAGGCGTTGTAGGAGCCGACGAAATAGTGGATGCGGCCGTCGGGGGCGACCCATCCGGTGCCCGGGTCCGGGTGCGCCGCGTCAGGAAGGACATGGCCGTTGTCGCAGGTGACGTGGCCGGGGTTGTCGAAGGAGGCGCGGGCCTTGTCCCAGATGCCCCAGCCGGCGCCGCAGATCGGGCAGCCGGTAAAACCGTAGGCGAAGCAGGCGCCCTGGCCGGGCACCTGGGCCAGGATCCAGGCGTCATCTTTGGCGGCCCATTCGTCGGCGACGCCCAGGATGCCGTCGGCGATGGCTTTCGCCCACGGAAAGCGGGCGGCGTTCCGCCGGCCGCGCTCGATATCGGCCTGCGTGACGTAGACGGTCGGATGGCGCACAGCCTGCAGGCGCTTAACGGGCGGATTCTTGTCTTTAACCGAGCACCCCGAAGTGGGCCAAACCAAGATGATGGAGGCGATGAAGAAGAATAAACAGGGGTGATTCTTCTTGGCTTTCGACATGGCGCCAATATAGGAAAGGAGGCGCGGATTGTCAAAAGCCGGTAGAGGGGAAAAACCCGAAGGCTAATAACAATGCTGCGGACAGGCCACGGGGCTGAGCATACCACCCTGAAGACCCCCGTAGCGGAGGGGGACCCGTCGGCTTAGACGACGGGGGAACCGACGGGACTGGTTCCCGGGGGCCGGGGGGAGAAGGGTGGTATGCTCGGTCCCATGGCCCGGCTCAGGGTGGTTTGCGAACTTGCCCGGGCTTGAATAGAATGACAGGCATGAAAAGAACAATCATTCTTCTCATATTCAGCCTCGGCATCATTTCCTCGCTGGCCCACGCCGGGCAGGCTGTCATCCGCCTGGAGGAGCCGGTCGGTTTAGACCGGACGGGCTGGCCGGTCGGGCTCGGGTTCCCGTTCGCCAAGGGCGAGCTCAAGGACCTCACGTCGCTTGTCGCGCTGGCGCCGGACAGCCGGCCTCTGCCTCTTCAGGCCAAGATCTTGAGCCGCTGGCCGGACGGGTCGATCCGGTGGGCGCACGTCCTTTTCCTCGCCGATATGAAGCGCCAGGCCGTCGCCGAATGGCGGCTCGAATGGAACACGGGAGCGAAGCCGCCGGCCGTTCCGGATCAAAACCGGGTCCGCGTCGATGAGAAGAGCGGCAAGATCGCGGTCACGAATGGAGACTTGGCGGTGGCGTTTTCTATGGGCGGCGCGAACCTTATTGACAGCGTCAAAGTCAAGGGCCGCGAGGCGCTCGACCCGTCCCGCAAGAATGGTCTCATGATCAAAACGCCGGACGGAAAAACCTTCGAAGCTCCGAGCGGAAAAACCGTCCGCTTAACGGTCGAAGAAAGCGGGCCGCTGCGGGCGATTGTCCGGACGGAGGGACAGCACTTGGCGCCGTCCGGGGAGGCGCTCTTTGACTATTACGCACGGTTCATTTTCTACGCCGGGGAGCCGTGGTTCGAGGTCGAGTACAGCTTTACGAACGGAGAGGCCGCCGAATCGACGGCCATTGCCGCGCTGACCCTGGCTCTGCCCTTGGCGCCGAGCCGGGCGCCGTACCTCGGGCTCACCTCCGAATACAAGATCGACAAATATTACGAGTTCCGCGAACCGTTCTCGATCTACTCGGGCGCCGACGATTTCTTCGGCGTCTTCGGCGGCGCGAAGATCTTCAAGGCCGACGGCACCGAGATCGTCGGTCCGGGATACGAGAGCGAAGCGAGGGCGCGCTGGTGGGCGGATTCCTCGACCTCAGAGGGAGGGCTCACCGTCTCGATCCAGGAGATGAGCCAGAATTATCCCAAAGCGGTCCGGGTCGCGCCCGACCGGGTCGACATCGACCTCTACCCGGCCGGCGAGAAAAAACCACTCGCCTTCCACCAGGGCTGGCAGAAAACGCACACCATGCTCCTTTATTTCCATGGCGGCAGCGGGCTCGACGCCGGGTCGCGCGACCTCTGTTTCAAGTGGCAGGCGGCGGTCATACCGTGGTCGCCTTACCATGTCGAGAGCGGGCTCCTCGGGGATCTTTTCCCTTACAGCCCGAAAAAATACCCGATGATCGAGCGGGCGATCCGCGACGGTTTCATCCATTATGAAACAGGCGTCGGCCGGGGCCTGATCGACTACGGCGACACCATGGGTCCCGGAACCGGCGAACGCGGGAGCTTCACCCAGAATAACGCTTACGACACGTCATGGGTATGCTACCTGCTTTTCCTGAGGACGGGCGAGAGGCGGTACTGGCAGCGGGGGCGGTCGGCGGCCCTGCATACCGCGGACATCGACATCGTCCATCACTCGACGAGGACGCCGGTCGAGGTCGGCGGCGTGCGCATCCACGGTCCGAACCATGTCCAGTACAACGCCGAGGCCATCGTCGGGACGAGCGTCGCCCCGAACCATGAGTGGGTCGAGGGTTTGATCATGACCTACCATTTGACCGGCGAGGAGCGGTATCTGAAGCTGGCCGAGGGCATGGCCGAACATATTCTGCGGGCGCGGCAGGCCGGCTGGATCTCGCCGGGGTATAACGCCAAATGGAACGGCGCCCGGAACTTGGCCTGGCCGATCCTCGTCCTGACCATGGTTTATGACGAGACGGGAAACGCCCGGTACCGGGAGGGGGCGGCGGCCATCGTCCGCGACCTGGGTTCGATCCAGCGCGAGAACGGCTCCTTCCCGATCACGATCGGCCCGTATATCGCCTCCGCGCCCCTCCACGAAACGATCGCCATGGAAGCGCTCGGGCGCTATCAGGCCGTCACCCGGGACCCGGCCGCGAAAGACATCTATATGAAGTGCGCTGAATATGTGGTCGGCGGCGCCTCGTTCCCGGACGGCGAGATGATGTACATCACGCACCCGGATTACCGCTCGGGATACACCTCGACGCCCTGGGGCGGGTTCCATTTCGGGTACGTTTATACGGGCGACAAGAAGTTTCTCGAGTTTCCATACCCATTGATCATGCGGCAGCTCAGGCAGAGCCGGTTCGAGCTCTACCGGACGAGCTTTGCCACATCCGAGGGCGCGCTGTCCTATCCCATGCGCGGCATACTTTTTTATCTGAACTTCGCCGACAAGGCGGGAATCCTTCAGGACCTTCCCGCCTATTGATTAAGGAGACTTCCATGACGTTCACCATGAAGAACTCTGGCGCATGGCTGGCACTTGCCCTTTTAATGGCGGTGATCTTGCCTTCGAGTTTGGCCGGCGCGCCGCCGACGAAACCGGACCGGACCTGGGTCAAAATCGGCGGGGAAATCTATGGGGCGAAGCCCGATGGGCGCGGCCCGATCGGGGGCGGCCCGGGGTACGTGAATGTCGTCCGGGAAGGAGATTTCACGGTGCGCACGGTCGAAGAGCTGGCCGCGGCGCTCAAGCAGGCCAAGGCGGGCCAGACCGTGTTCGTCCCGGGCGACGTCGAACTGGACTGCACCGACCTCAGCTTTGTCGAGGACTTTCACATCGAGATTCCCGCCGGGGTGACTTTGGCCGGAGACAGGGGATCCAAGGGTTCGCCCGGGGCGCTTATCTTGAGCGACAACTTCGCCACCCGGCCTCTGGTGCGTGTCATGGGGCTGGGTGTCAGGATAACAGGCCTGAGGCTGCGCGGCCCCGACCCGAAGCGGCGGCTCGAGCACCACAAACGCTCGTTCAACCCGGCCCGCGGCGACGACAAGGTGCAGCATGATTATTATTATCGCCTGCCGATGTCGGCCGGCATCCAGACCGAGTTCGATAACCTCGAAGTGGACAACTGCGAGCTCTCGGGATGGAGCGTTTCGGCCGTCTCCCTGGCCGCCGGAAAAAACCATCACATCCACCACAACTTCATCCACCACAACCAGCTCAACGGCCTGGGCTACGGCATTTCCCACGGCGCCGGCGCGACGATCTCGTCGCTGATCGAGTGCAACCTCTTCGACTTCAACCGCCACTCGATCGCCGGCACGGGCGCGCCCGGGAACAGCTATGAAGCCAGCAATAACGTCGAGCTGGGAGAGTCGCTGAGCCATAACTTCGACATGCACGGCGGGCGAGACCGGAGGGACGGCACGGATATCGCCGGCGACAGGATTTCGATCCATCACAACACCTTCCTCGGCGCGGCGGTTCGGGCGGTCGTCATCCGCGGTGTGCCCCGCGAAGGGGTCAGCGTCGACCATAACTGGTTCGCGCACGAGCGTCCCGGCGAGAAGCTCATCGGTCCCTGGCCGCTGACGCCGGAGGGCCGGGTCGTGCTCGAGAACAACGCCTACGGATTGCGGAAGCCGGCCGTGCTCGACCGGAAATCCAATTGACGGCGGACTGGCGGTGCTGGGCGGCGGGACAGGCCCGGGCCTATCCCCATCCCCTTCATCGCGAAAGGCCCCGCCTTTACTCGAAGACAATCGACTCGAAAATCTCGAGCCGCGGCAGGCGAACGGCCAGCCATTCTCCCTCGCTGTCGATTTGCAGCGTCCGGCCAAGCTTCAAGGCGGTGGCGCGGGTCTTCTCCGCCGCTAGTTTGGCGGGGATGGTTCTCTCCCCAGACCCATCCCCGACATTCTTTTTTATCTTAATCGTTATGTTCTCAATCGGCGCGATCGCCTCGAACGGCCGCGTCAGGCCGCCGCTGTAGTTGATGAGCGTTATGACCCCGCGCCCGTCGGCCGTCTCCCGGTGGACAACTTCCACCGTTTCCGGGGCGTTCTCGAGCCTGACGACCGGAGGCGACAGCCACCGGAACAGGTTGCCCAGGAGGAGCCGTATCTCGGGCTGTTTGTATTTCCAATAGTGCTCGCCGAACGGGCCGGCGAGATAGACAGCCTGTCCCTTTCCGAATTCATTGACCGCCACAGCGGGAAACTCCGACGGCAGAATTTCGCTTCCGTCCCAGCCCTTGAACTTGATCGAGAACGGGCTGACCGCCTTGGCCCCCGCCGCCGCGATCTCGCACGAGACGAGCGGCGCTGGTAGAAGCTCAGGCTGGATGCCGGCGAAGACTCCGGGCCAGGCGTCGCGCCTGAAAAAATAGAAATGTGGATAGGGCCTTACCGGCGACCGGAGCAGCCTGACGCCGAACAGGTCGGCCAGGCCGAAATCATTTTGGCGGCGCCCCGACTCATCGCAGAGTGACGTTTCGAAAGAGGCGATGAGGTTCCCGCCGCCCCGCACGTACTCGCGGAGCCTGTCGTCGGCCTCCCTGCCGGTGCAAGCGGCGTTAGGGAGGACGAGAAGCGAGTACCGGCCGAGGTCCTCCCGGCGCAGGCTTTCTTCGTCCAGGATATCGCACGGCGTATGGGCCTTAATCAGGGCATCATAGAAACCATTGAATTCGTCGTTGATGCTCCCGGCCGGTTCCCTGCTCTGTCGCACTTCGGGAGATTCGGCGGGATTCTTGTAGAAATTGAGCGCGTCGGCCGGCCAGATAATGGCCGCGCGGGCCCGCGACCGCGTCCCGAAGTAGATGTCCCTGTGTTCGGAGAAGAATTTGAATTCGGCCGCGATCTTGGGGAATGCCGAGGTTTTCGGGAACCAGTGGAAACCCGAAAACCAGATCCCCGAGCCGTGGACCGGGGCCTGGACAAAGGACAGCTCCAGCTCGGCATCGCTCAGGTTGTAGCTGATCCACGGGCCGTGGGACGGCGACATGAAGATGCTTGTCGGCTTGCCCGCCGCCTGGGTCTGGTAATACTTGGCGTTCGACCCGACGCGCCAGGCGGGCTGGGTGCTGAGCTCGCCGTAGACAAACCCCCCCTCGGCCGCCAGCACATCCTGGCTCCGGACGAGGACGCGGTTGTTACGCCCGATGAGGTAGTAGGGTTCCTCCCGCGGGCCCGCGTTGCAGTACAGCAGGACGTCCGGCCGGACGCTCTTTATGGCCGTATTTGAGTGCTCGAGAAAGCGGCGGAGGCTTTCAGCCTGAAAGCGCGCCAGCTCGCCCGTTTCGGGGCGGCCCGCCTCTTTGGGCGGCATCTCTTTTCCAAGTGACTCTTGGTAGAGTTTCCGGCAATGATCGCAGTAGCAGCACTTGGCGAAAAGGCAGGGTCCGTCGAAGAAAATGCCGTCGATCGGGTACTTGCACAGGTCCAGACAGACATCGCGAACCCAATCGCGCCAGGGCGAGTTGACGCAGAAGCTGGTCTCGATGCCGTAGATATCGTCGAGAGGGGTGCCGTCGAAGCGGACCTGGCGCCAGTCCGGCCGGTCGGCGCCGAACTCCGGCTTGACCGCATGGACATTGAAATAGACGATCGTCCGGAAGCCGGCCGCCCGTGATTTTTCGAGGTAGGCCGCGAGATAGTCACGCCGGTTCTCTTTGAACTGCGGCGATTTGAAATAGCAGAAGCGGTTGGTGAGGTGGCCGGTGATAATGCTCGTCTGGTGCGTCTGTAGGGCGTGCGCGGCCGCGACGTCGCCCGCCTCGACGGCCGGGTCGGCGTTCTGCTGCCAGTTGTTGCTAACGGAGTAACCGGGCGCCGTGAACATTATGGCTTCGTAGATGAGTAACGGCTCCTTCTCCCACCAGCCGGGCGTCCCGGCGATTGTAGATTGCGGCGCCTCACGTGTCGGCTCGGATCCCTTCGGAGCCGGAGAGCCGCGGTCTGAACGGATATCGATGCCCGCCAGCGGCGCGAGCGTCAGAAGCATGGTGTTTTGCTGTAGGAAGTCTCGTCTCTTCATGTTTGCCTCTATGGGGACAAGCCCGAGCCTGTCGCCCGAGACTTATATATTTCAACTGCCGCGTGTTAGCAAGCCGAGGACTCATCTCCATTTATGTGATGGACATGGTCTAACTGAGGGGTGGCGCGGCGTGGGGGCCCCCCGCCAGACCGGACCGACTGGATTTTCTTGGGAAGGAGGGAGGACTGCCGGGGGATCGCCGTGACAGGACCCCAATTCCATATCAGGTAATTACATAAATGGAGATGCTACCGCAAGCCGAGCGAATATTGCATGGCGGCGGGCATGATGATATATAAGCGGGAATTATGAGCGCGCCGGAGACCAGGCCGTGGATACGCTGACCGTCGGCGTGGGCACCCTGGACATCTTCATCATCGTGGCTTCGCTCGCCGTCGTCCTCGGGGTCGGGTTTTACTATTACAAGTTCGCGCAGAAGAGCTCCGAGAACTATTTCCTGGGCGGCCGCGGCCTGCCCGGCTGGGCCAACGGCGTCTCCTACGCGGCGGCCTGCATGAACTCCGACGTGCCGCCTGCTTACTGCGGCATGATGGCGGCCACCGGTCTTTATCTTTCCTGGTGGTACCTCAGCCGGTTCGGGCTCGCCTTCTTCATCTGCGGGATCCTGTTCGGCCCGTTCTGGCGCCGGCTGCGCCTGTTCACCGCCCCCGAGTACTACAGCCTTCGCTATGGCGGGGGCATTGCTTCGGTCGTGCGGGTCTGGACGGCCTGCCGCAGCGCCTTCATCGGCGCCGTCGCCTGGACGGGCGCGGGCATCCTCGGCATCCACAAGATCGCCGGCCAGCTTTTCCACTGGAAGCTTTCGACCACCATCCTCATCGTGATTCCCTTTGTCTTCTTTTATGTTTATATCTCCGGCTACAAGGGCGTCGTATCGACCGACATCATCCAGTCGGTGATCATGATCGTAGCCAACATCATGCTGGCCGTGGCGGTCCTCGACTATTTCGGCGGCCCTGTGGCCCTGGGCAGGAAGCTCGCCGCGGTCTTCGGCCCGAGCGTCGTCGGGAGCATCCCGCCGCCCGGCGACGAACGGCTCGGCCTCATGGCGGTCCTGGCATGGATGCTGGGCACCTCGATCGGCGCCGGGGGCGACATTTCCCCGGCCGGGGGCCCCGCGGAAGGCCAGCGGATCCTTTCCTGCAAGTCGGAAAAGGACGCCGCCTGGATGTACTTCACGACCGAGATCACACTCTTTATCCTTCTCATCCTCCTCACGCTGCCCGCCCTCGGCGGCATCCTCCTCTGGCCGGATCTCCACACGCTTGCCTATACGCCGGGACACGACCCCGAGCTCATCTACGGCCGGATGCTCGGCCAGTTCCTCGGCCCCGGGCTCCTCGGGTTCGTCCTTGCCGGGCTCATCGCCTCGGTCATGTCCACTGTCAGCGCCAACCTCAACGCCAGCGGCCAGGTCGTGGCCAGCGACGTCTACCGCTTCCTCTTCAATAAAAAGGCGGCCGAAAAGCAGCTGATCAAGGTCGGGCGCATCGTCATGGCCGTGATCTGCGTCCTGGCGATCATCGTCGCGGTCAAGGCGAATTCCATCGTGGGCGTCGCCGTCTTCATGCTGGGGATCAGCTCGGCGGAGCTCTCGGCCAACTGGGCTCAGTGGTGGTGGTGGAGGTTCAACCGCTACGGCCGCCTGGCCGCGACGCTCGGCGGGCCGCTTATTTATCTTGCGGCCCAGGTCTTCTGGACGAAGATCATGAAGGTCAAGAGCATGTTCACCGTGGGCTACTTGTCCGCCCTGACCGGCATCGTTCTGACCACCGGCCTTTGGATCGCGGTCACGCTCGCCACCAAGCCCGACGACATGGAGATCCTCAAGTCGTTCTACCGGAAGGCCCGGCCGCTCGGATTCTGGGGGCCCGTCCGGAAGGCTTGCGGTCAAGAGGTCCTCCCCGAGCTCCGGCACGCGCTGGTCAAGGGGTTTCTCCTCGCGGCTCTCGGTTTCGCCGCTGTCGTCGCGCTGATCCTGGGCATCGGCGACTTTTATGTAGGAAAATTCGGGCCGGGCGCCGCGATGGTCGCTGTGTTCCTCGCGCTGGGCGCCTTTTTCATCCGGGCCTTTAACCGCTATTTCGCCGCCATCTCGACTCCGGTTTGCAGCGAGGCCGATAGTCCGTAAACCGCCCTCACCCCGAGCGTCTCCCAGCCCGAGGGAGCGGAACCCATTAAAACAGCGAACTGTTGGCTTGACTTTTATCCCGTTGTTTCATACCGTTACCCGGGAAGGAGCGGTTTCCATCGACTCAGACGACGGCTTTGTCCGCTGTTTTGAAACAAAAAAGAATTGCCACGGCTGGAAGGCGCGTGGCGCACTCCATTCCGGGGAAGTAGACGCGGCAGGCCTATTTTCAGGGGGGCGCAATACTTGCGGCAATCATGGTGGGATGCATACTGTTCGCATGAAGAGAAAGGAGGGCACGATGAAAAGATTCGTTTTGACGGCAACGGTCTTGGTGTTGGCTTTCCTTGCGATCGGATCAGGAACGAGAGCTACCGCAAGCCCTATCCTGAGCTGGAACACCTTCCTCGGCGCCGGGGGTGACGAATCCGCCAATGGCTTGACCCTGGATACGAGCGGGAACATCTATATCGTCGGCTGGGCCACTTCGACCTGGGGTTCCCCCGTCCGGGCCTACACCGGCAACTATGATGGCTTCGTCGCCAAGTTCAGTCCCAACGGGACGCTCCTCTGGAACACCTTTCTCGGCGGGACGGAGTTGGACAGCTGTTTCGCTGTCGGCTTTGACGGGACCGGGAATCTCTATGTCTCAGGCTACAGCAACGCCGCTTGGGGATCCCCTGTCCGGGCGTTCGCCGGGGGCGCCGATCAGTTCGTGGCCAAGCTGGGGTCTGACGGCAACCTTATCTGGAACTCTTTTCTTGGCGGCACGGGGAATGACTACAACAACAGCATGACTGTGGATTCGAGCGGGAACAGCTATGTCATCGGGATCAGCCTGGCCTCCTGGGGAACGCCGGTCAATCCGATGGTCGTGTCTCCCGCCGGCTACCGGGACTGGACCATCGCCAAGGTCAACAGCAGCGGCGCACTGCAATGGAACACCTTTCACGGCGGAACGAATCATGACTACGCCTTCAGCGCCGCCCTTGATCCGTACGGAAACCTCTATGTCGCAGGCACGTGCATGACGACGTGGGGGGCGCCGCTTAACCCCTATTCCGGCGGCAGGGATATTACGGTCGTCAAGCTCAATGCAAGCACCGGCGCGCGCATCTGGCACACCTTCCTCGGTCAAGCGGGGGCCGATAACGCCTACGGCATCGCGTTTGGCGGCGAGGATATTGCCGTCGTCGCGGGCACGAGCGATGCGACCTGGGGCTCACCCACGGATCCTTACGGCGGAGGAAGCACCGATGGCTTGATCGCCGCCTTTCAATCGGATGGGACTTTTCTGGGCCACGGGTTCTTCGGCGGAACGGGCGACGACGGCTGCGTCTCGGTGGCGATCACCAAGGAAGGGCTGATCTATACCGGGGGCTACAGCACGATCGCCTGGGGATCGCCCGACAGCCCGTTTGGCGGCGGGGGATTGGACGGCTTTATCATCAGGCTGGGAGCGACCGGAAGCGTCCAGGCGCACGCCTTTGTGGGAGGCTCGGGCACTGACAGCGTCAACGGGCTCGCCCTCGATGCCAACCGGAATTATTATGCGGTCGGGACGAGCGACTCGAACTGGGGGTCGCCGATCGTGACTTTTGCCGGTCTCTTTGATGGATTCGTCCTCAAATCCACCTTTTTACCGGAAGCCCTGACCCGGCACGCGGTGGGGGATTTCGACGGCGACACCCTGGACGAGGCGGCCGTCGATTTCGGCGCCCTGGGAGTCTGGATGTATGATGGAGGAGGGTGGGTCCAGCTCAGCCCCGAGGACCCGGAAATCCTCCTCGCCTTGAATATCGACGGGGACGCCGACGACGAGATCCTCGCCGACCAGGGCGACGGGGGGCTCAATCTCTGGAACAGCGGGTCCGTGTCGCAGATCTCCGCCAATGATGTCGAAGGCTTGGCGGTCGGCGATGTCGACGGCAGCGGCGACGAAGAGATCATCGTCGACCTTGGGGCGACGGGCCTGTGGATCTATGACCTCGGCGGGTGGGTCCAGCTCAGCGCCGTCAATCCCGATTTCATGGCCTTTGCCCAGTTGAACGGTTCCGGCGGCCAGGAAATCGTCGCCGATTTCGGGGCCATCGGCATGTGGGTTCGCCTGGGCACCGCCTGGTTCCAGGCGAGCGGCGTCAACGCTGATTTCTTTGCCTGCGGGGACACGGACGCAAACGGAACAAGCGAGATCGCGGGCGACTTCGGCGCCACCGGGCTGTGGCTGTGGAACGGCGGTGCCTGGACCCAGCTCAGCGGCGTCAACGTGAACTACCTGATCATGGCCGACGTAACGGGGGACGGGAAGTCCGATATCATCGGCGATTTCGGCACTGTCGGATTATGGCTTTGGGACAATGTCTCTTGGACGATGCTCAGCGGTGTCCGGGAGGATTTTATGATTTCCGCCAACGTGGACAGTAGCCCCGCGCAGGAAGTGTTCGTCGACTTCGGGCCCCTCGGCCTGTGGGCCTACGCTGTCGGTGCCTGGTATCAGCTCAGCGGAGTGAACCCGGATTACATGATCTCCGGGGACTTTGACGGGGACGCGCAGACCGAGATCATGGTGGATTTCGCCGCGCTCGGGCTTTGGCTCTGCGACAACGGGATGTGGACCCAGATCAGCAACGTGAATCCCGATTGAATTGCAGGGGAACGTCCCCCAGCTGTTAATCGACGGCGTGCTCCATGAAGGCGTAGGCGATGATGTGGACCATGACCATGAACCCGTCCTCGAGGCGCCCCATGTGACTGTCGGGGACGCGCAGGCTTAAATCCGCCATCTCCTTGAGCGCTCCGCCGCCCGCCCGGGTCATGCCGATCGTCTTGCAGCCGATGCTGTTCGCATACCCGACGGCGCTCAGGATGTTCCGGCTGTCGCCGCTCCCGCTGATGGCGATGAGGACGTCCCCTTTTTTGGCGAAGTTCCGGATCTGCTCGACGAAAATGCACTCGTAGTTGACGTCGTTGCCGTAGGCGGTGATGGTCTCGACGCAGTCGGTCAGGCCGATGACCTTGAAGCGGTGCTCGCGGCCGTAGGATGCGCCCTTGAGCATGTCGACGACCATATGGGACGCGATCGAAGCGCTGCCGCCGTTGCCGCAGACGTAAATCATCCGGTCGCCGTCGCGCGCCTCCTTGATCCAGGAAACGGCCTTTTCGATCGCCGGGATGTCGAGCCCGGCCAGCGTTTTGTTCAGCTTTTCAAGGTAGTCGATCGCGAATTTCACGGTGTGTTTCTCCTTTCATTTTGGGCCCGCCACATCTCGAGCCGCGGGCCGAGCTCCCGGCGGCCCGCCGTCCCGGTGACGGCAAGCTGCTGGACGGTGATCGAGGCGACAAGGTTCGCGACGAGCGCCGCCTCGCGCGGGCTCGCCCCCGCGCACAGGGCCAGGACGGCGCCCGCCGTGGCGCTGTCGCCCGCGCCCGTCGGGTCGGTCGGCTCGGGGACCGCGACCCCGCGGACGAGGACCGGTTCGGGGTCGCTCGTCCATATCCCGCGGCCGCCGGCCGTGACGAATACCGGCTTTCTCGTTCGCCTCCGAAGCTCCGCCATGGCCCGGACGACCGTGTCGTCGTCCGGGTTCTCGGCGCCGGGCGGAAAGACCTGCCTCACCGCCTCGCGCGCGTTGACCTTGATCACGACATTCCGGAAGGCGCCGATCCGCGCCCGGCTGTCGGCCCAGAATATCTTGTCGGGGAAACGGACGGCCAGCCCGGCCAGCCGCTCCTTCACCCGCGCCGTGACGACTGCGGAATCCTCCTCCTCCTCAGCCTCGACCTGGTCCTGGACGGCGACGGAGTCGATCCGCGGCAGGATGCTTTCAAGATAAGCCAGCACCTTGTCCTGCGCCTCAACCGGCGTCGGCCGCCGGTTCTTCGTGTCGTAGCGTTCGTGCTCGCCCGAGAGGTCGGCGGCTCGGCAGTTTCTGGGCTTGAGATAGGTCGGGGTGAATCGGCCGGGCACGCTGACGAGCCCCTCCATCCCGCAGCCGAGGCGGCCGAGGCACTTCCTGAGATCGTAGGCCTCGCCGTCGTCTCCCGTGATTCCCAGGGTATAAATCTTGCCCGCGTCCAGGGCGTGGAGGTTATTGACGATCGTGCCCGCGGCCCCCGGGCTCGTCCGGATCGAGACGACCTGATGGGCGGTCTTCCCGCTCTCGACAGAAACCTGGGCGAGCTCGGGGTCCGTGTCGAGATATTTGTCCAGGAAAAAATCCCCCAGGACGGCGATCCGGCACTCCGAAAACTTGCTGATAATCTGTTCCAGCCGGGCGGCGTCCATATCGTTCATTTCTCCACGATCAGGTGATAGAGGGTCGGCACGGTGCTCGAGTGGTCGCCCTGGACGTAGAAGCTTTCGCCCCCGTCGGCCACCGTGCGCACCAGGATGGTTTTATAGGGGCGGAAATAATAGCGGGGGTCGGTCCGCAGCGCTTCGCGATGGATGTCGCCCTCATCCAGGGCAATCAGGTCGAAAACGGCGGTCGTGAAATGGCTGACGGCGCGGCCTTCCTGGGCGGCGGCGTTCCGGGCCATGGTCAGGGCTTTGAGGTAGACCTCGGGTCCCATGACGGCGGTGCCGATGCTGAGGAGAACACCGCCTTCGAGGCCGCAGATGCTCTGGGTGAGGATGAGAAAATCGGCGTAGCTTGTCACGCCGGTCGCCGCCGCGTCGAAGTTCGGATGCTCGTGGATTATGTCCTGGCCGATCGCCACGTGGACGGTCACCGGCACGTGAAGCTGGAAACCCGCGGCCAGCAGGCTCGTGTCAGCGAACGGAAACTCTTCCTCGACGATCGCCCGGCCGACCGCCTCGCCCAGTCCGATGCCGTCCCGGCAACCGGCTTGCGCGGCGAGGTTGATGCCGCCGGTTTCCGTCCACAGGCCGAACTCGCCCGTGCGGACGTATCTCGCGACGCTTTCGCTGGTCGCTCCGGTGAGGGCCAGCTCGTAGTCGTGGATGGCGCCGGCGCCGTTGAGGGCGATGTGGGTGACCAGGCCGCGCTTCATCAGGTCGATGAGAAGCGGCGCCATGCCGCGGCGGAGGACGTGCGCGCCGAGCATCAGGATGACGGCGCTTGCTTTGGTCCGCGCCTCGCGGATTCTGGCGGCGATAACCGGGAACGCCGGGTTCTCCGAACGTTCATAAGGGTTTTCGGGATAGACGAGGACGCTCCGGGTGAGGTCGCTCTGCCGTTCGGCGAGCGGCCTGAGCTTGAGCCGGGACCGGTCGAATTTCTCAAACGGCATTTGGCGTCCTCATCGTTCCCTGAAAAGATAGGCCAGCAGGGCGCTGCTCTCCAGGAAATCGGGGATCACGATGTCCGCCCCGACGCCGATCAGCCGGTCTCGCTTCCAGGCGTCGGGCCGGCCGCTACGCCCAGCCTCGTCGCTCGCGACGGCGACGGCCACCCCGCCCGTGGACTTGATGTTCTGGATCTCCACGTAGCCGTCTCCGAACCCGAGGAGCGCCGACCCTTTGACCTTGTGTTCGCGGAGGATGCGCTCGATCACCATCTGCTTTGAAAACTTCCTGTAGTCGTCGATGGCGCCGTAGACGCGGTCCCCGAAATAGGCGGTCAGGCCAAGGAGCGCGGCCTCCTCCGCGACGTACTTCTGGTCGGTGCCGCTCGCAAGATACATTGGAATCCCCATGTCCCTTATGGCCCCGAGCATCCCGAAGGCGCCGGCGACGAGATAGTCTTCGGGCCGCGCCCCGCCGGTCCGCAGCGCCTCGCGCCGGTGTCGGATCTTCTCCATCAGCCGGTCGTGGTATTCTTCCTTGTAGAAGAGAGGATCCTGCGGCTGGCCGCCCCGTTCTCGGATCTCCCCGGCGAGCCCGATCATCTGATAGATCGTCTGCTTGCCGTTAAGTCGCATCACGAACTCATGGCAGTGACGGGAGATGTCCTCGGGTGATTCTTTGGTGCCCGTGGCCAGGATTTCCTCGGTCATCATGGAGACCATGACGGCGGGCCAGCCCTCGCGGATCAGGCTGAGCGTGCCGTCGAAGTCGAAGAGCACGTGCCGGAAGGCGACGCCCGGCCCGACTTCGTGAACGACCTCGATCGAGGTGCCGGGGAGGAAGCGGGACCGCACGTCGCTCGTGACGTTGCGGCGGTAGTCCTCCTCGAGGAAGGGCGCGCTGGCAGACTGGTCGACGTCGTCGTGTTTCATTGAAAATCCAGGTAAGACGATACCATCCCCCCCGAATTTCTGTCAATGCGGAGCTCGATTTCAGTGGCTCGACATGGTAAGCATCCGTTTCTGTGATCGTTTGTCCTTGGATTAGGGTCCTGTCACGGCGATCCCCCGTCAGTCCTCCCTCCTTCCCAAGAAAATCCAGTCGGTCCGGGCTGGCGGGGGGGCCCCCACGCCGCGCCACCCTTTATTTGGATTATCGCCCTCCCAAAAACGGATGCTTCCCTCTATGGTCCGCTTGAATACAGTTCGTGAGCATTCTGCTAAAATAAAATATTGTAGGGGGAAATTTCAGCGCTCCAGGAGGGCATATGCAAAAAATCATCTCTAACCTATGGTTCGACAGCCAGGCCGAGGAGGCGGCGAAATTTTACACGTCCCTCTTCAAGAATTCCCGGATCGGGAAGACGACCCATTACGGGAAAGCCGGTTTTGAGATTCATCACCAGCCGGAGGGGAAGCTCATGACCGTCGAGTTCGAGCTCGAGGGGCAGGCCTTCATCGGGCTCAACGGCGGACCGGTCTTTAAGTTCACCCCGGCGGTGTCGTTCCTGATCGCCTGCCAGACGAAGGCGGAGGTCGAAGCGCTGTGGGAAAAGCTGTCCGCGGGCGGCACGGCCCTCATGGAGCTGGGCGAATACCCGTTCAGCGAGAGGTACGGCTGGACGCAGGACAGGTTCGGCCTCTCCTGGCAGGTGATGGCCATGGGCGACCGCAAGATAACGCAGAAAATCATTCCGACGCTTATGTACGTCGGAGACGTCTGCGGCCGGGCGGAGGAGGCGGTCAACTTATACGCCTCGGTGTTCCACAATTCGAAGGTCGGCGATATCCTCCGGTACGGAAAGGACGAGGCACCTGATAGAGAGGGAACGATCAAGCATGCGGCCTTCACCCTGGAAGGCCAGGAATTTGCCGCCATGGAGAGCGCCTACGATCACAAGTTCACCTTCAACGAGGCCATGTCTTTCCTGGTGCGGTGCGAGTCCCAGGCTGAGATCGACTATTACTGGGATAAGCTGACCCCGGGCGGCGATCCGCAAGCCCAGATATGCGGCTGGCTCAAAGACAAGTTCGGCGTCTCGTGGCAGGTGACGCCCACCGTGCTCGAAGAGATGCTCCAGGACCCGGACCAGGAGAAGGTGGAACGCGTCACCAACGCCTTCCTGAAGATGAAGAAGTCCGACATCGGGGAACTCAGGAAGGCCTTCGAGGGGCGATAGACCGACGCCCCGGTCCAGGGCTTTGATAAAGATCTCACACGACAAGGAGATATCACAATGACAAAACTCAATACCTACCTCAACTTCGCGGGCAACACGGAAGAGGCGTTCAACTTCTACAAGTCCGTGTTCGGCGGGGAGTTCTCCTCGGTCGTCCGGTTCAAGGACATGCCGATGGAAGGCCAGAAGCTTTCCAAGGAGGACGAGAATAAGATCATGCACATCGGCCTGCCTGTCGGCCAGGACATGCTGATGGCCACCGACGCGCTTGAGTCCATGGGCTTCAAGGTGGTCCAGGGGAACAACTCCTACATCATGATCCAGGTGGACAGCAAGGCGGAGGCAGACCGGATCTTCAATGCCCTGTCCGCCGGCGGCTCAATCGAGATGGCCATCGCCGACCAGCCGTGGGGCGACTACTATGGCAGCTTCAAGGATAAGTTCGGCGTGCTGTGGATGGTGATGTACTCTTATCCGAAAGGGAAATGAGGGCTTTGAAATAAAGCCCGCCAATATGGAATTGGCCGGCTACAGCCGGACCGCGACGACTCGAAAGCCGATGTGGTCGTGTCGCCGTTCGGGCTCAAACCTGAGGCGGAAGGCCGACCGGCAAGCCCAGCCCTCGTCTGCCCAGCACCCACCCCGGCGGACCCGGGAGATCCCGCCGTGTTCGCTTTTCGAAGCCGAACTCTTCGCCGAATTCAGGTCGGGATCCACACCCCCGGGGAGGTTCAGGTGATACCAATCCCGGCACCACTCAAATACGTTGCCGTGCATATCATGAAGCCCCCACGGGTTGGCAGGATAGCTGCCGACGCAGGCGGTCCGCTTCAGTGACGGCCCCTTCTCGGCGCCGTTGTACGGCTTCCCCTGAAAGTTCGCCTGCTTGCTGCTCAGCCCGTCACCGAACGAAGTGGCCGTCGTGGTCCCGGCCCGGCAGGCGTATTCCCATTGCGCTTCCGTCGCGAGCCGGAACTCCCACTCCCTCGGCAGCTCACCGGACGCCTGAGCCCGCTCAGTCAGCATCCGGCAAAACCCCTCCGCCTCGGCGAAATTGACCGTGTAAACGGGGAAGTCGTTACCCTCGCCGGCGGTGAACTGGCCTGGGAAATCGCCAACTACCCGTCTCCACTGTCCTTGCGTTACCTCGAACTTGCCGATCCAAAAGCCTTTCGAAAGGGTTACGTCAACCTGATCTTCGCCGGGCCGCCGCTCGGGTTCGTCTCGCGGACTGCCCATCCGAAACTTGCCCGGAGGACACCAGCAGAGCTTGATACCGTCGACTTCGCGGGCGTCGCCGGCTTTCGAAGCGGGGAAGGAATCCGCTTGAACCTGATGCTTGCTGTCGACCGCCAACCGGCACCTTGCGGTTGTCTCCCCGCGATAGCCGACCAGGGCGATCAGCCAAATGAATCCCGCCCAGCTGCCGAAGTCGAGCTTAGACATGAAAATCTACCCCCCTCAATGTATTACTCTTGAAGTGAGATTTTCAAGTCCTTGCCCGGCTCGGATTGACACGCATTCAGGTGATGACTTAGCATCCCTGATGACAGGCTTGGGCGAAAGCGTCGCCGGGATACCTATTCACGCAGCATAATTTGAGAGGGACTTCCTAACCGACGACGGGGAGTGTTAGTCAACGCTGCAGGAGAGTCAATGAAATGAACGTTCGTTCCGCGACCCCAACTCTGGCCGCTTTGCTCGTAGTCGGTTGTTTCTGGACGCTGGCCTCCGCGCCAACGCCACCGATCCAGAAGCTCCGAGCCCGCGAAATCGGCGTCCCGTTCGACGGCCTTCCAGGTCCGCTGAACGCCATTACGGATGTCGCCGGCGTCGAGATCGGTCACATCACCCTCATCTCGGGCGAAGGCCCCCTGATTGTCGGCAAGGGGCCCGTGCGCACCGGAGTCACTGCCATTCTGCCGCGGGGCAAGGACTCTGTGGACATCCCCGTCTTTGCCGGCTGGTTCTCGCAAAACGGCAACGGGGAGATGACGGGGACGGCCTGGCTCGAGGAGTCCGGCTTCCTCGAAGGGCCGGTCATGATCACCAACACCCACAGCGTCGGCGTCGTCCGCGACGCCGTTATCCGGTGGCGCGTCGCCCGGGGCCGGCCCGATCCCAGCGGCTACTGGTGGTCGCTTCCCGTTGTCGCCGAGACCTGGGACGGCTGGCTCAACGACATCAACGGCTTCCATGTCAAGGCCGAGCACGCATTCCGGGCGCTCGAGACGGCGGCCGGCGGTCGTGTCGCCGAGGGGAATGTGGGCGGCGGAACAGGCATGATCTGTTACGGGTTTAAAGGCGGTATCGGGACCTCGTCGCGCGCCGTCCGGCTTGGCGATGCGAACTACACCGTCGGAGTATTGCTCCAAGCCAACTTCGGCGGGCGCTCCCAGCTGACGGTAGCGGGAGTACCGGTTGGCCGGGAGATTACCGAAGCGCCGGCCCACTCCAGGCTTCCCGGAGCGTCCTCCGAACAGGGCTCGGTCATTGTCGTCGTCGGGACCGACGCCCCGCTCCTCCCTCACCAGTTGGAGCGATTGGCCCGGCGGGTGACGATGGGCTTGGCGAGGACCGGGTCGGTGTCCGGCAACGGCTCGGGCGACCTGTTCATCGCGTTCTCGACCGCCAATGCCGGCGCGTTCCGGCCCGACGGTCTTGCTCAGGCACAGATGCTCGGCAACGACCAGCTCGATCCGATCTTCACGGCCGTCGTTCAAGCGACCGAGGAATCGGTCATCAACGCGCTGGTCGCGGCCGAGACGATGACGGGGCAGAGCGGCCACAGGGCGGTGGCCCTGCCCCACGATCGGCTGCGGGAGGTGCTCAGAAAATATAACCGGCTGGCCCTTCCGGGACAGGGCGATGCTCGCTGACAGCTAAGCGCGGATCCCGCCGCGGTTTCGTTTTCGTTCTGAACGTTTCCCAGCCAGTGAGAGAGATTGGTTTCTATGTCCGGCCGGCGTCGACCGCCTTCAGGAATTTAACCCCGAACTTCTTCCATTCGTAATTCACGCGTTCCATTCTCTTGATTGATGGCGCCCTCCCGCGACGATTCCGGCCTCATCCCGTTCCGGCTACTTGACCGTTTCTTCGAGCCACTGCAATATCTGCGAGCGGGCTTCATCCGTGAGTATTCCGTGTCCGCCCTCAGTCCAGATTATTTTCTTGGGAGGCTGGGCGAGGCCATAGAGCGGCAGCACGGAAGTCTCCCGGATAAAATCGGTATCTTGAGTGGCATTGACCATGAGCAATGGACGCGGGCTGATGCGGCCGATGTAGTTGGCCGGGCAGGCGGCCGGCAGATGTTCTGTTTCCATAGCGTCGAAATGCCCGCCGTAAAGCAATGCCGTTGCGGCCAGCCGGTGCTCGATCCCGCCGGCAATGGCCCCCATCGTCGCTCCTCGGGAGAAACCGACGAGCACAATGCGCCGTGGATCAATACCGACCTCGTCGACGAGGAAATCGATTGATCTCCGAACATCCTTGACGGTCTGGATCACCCACGCCAGGAACAAGGAGGGATTGTTATAAAGCCGGTCATGTTTTTCCGTTTCCGTGAACGCCGTCAAGAGGTCCGTGCTCCGTTCGCCAAAGTATTTCATGTCTATGGCCAGCACAGCCAAACCGGCCCGGGTGAACGTTTCGGACAGGCGCACGTAGCCAGGCCCATCTTTTCCCGCGGCCACACCTCCATGAAGGAAGATCATCGCGGGGATCTTCTTGAAGTCCGCCCCGGCGGAGCGATAAAGGTTGGCAAAAAGCTGTTCGCCGGGCGTGCTCTGGAAAGAAAAATGTTCGCTTCTGATCCCTTCGGACTCGCTGACCTTAAGGGACTGCGTCTTAAACGGCAAGTGACGGTCATAAGCGAAGAAATCCTGGAAGGTTTTGAACGTCTGATCGTCGACAGGCTTTTCCAGCCACTTGCAGACCGGCCGGGCTTCTTGCGGGGCAGCCGAAAGGGGCACGAGCATCACGAGGCTTATAACGATGATCAGACGGAATGGATATCTCATGGTCTGCGCCTCCCTATTTGTCCCGGTTAGAAGCAGCAGATTTCAGGCAGCGAAAGCCGATATAATCGCTGGCGAAATCCGCGCCGAAGAACTCCGCATGAGAAGCTTCAAACATATAGGATGAATCGGCCCATGATCCGCCCACTACGGTCCGCAGGCCCGCCGCCGATCTCGAATCGCGCAGCCACTCCCGGACGTTGCCGGCCATGTCGTAGCCGCCGAACGGACTGACGCCTAAAGGATATGATTCTACGGGCTGAGCGCCCTTCAGCCCGAAGTTCGCCCGCCGCGAAGACGACTTGACGTCATCCCCCCAGGGCAAGATGCGGTCCGTTCCTCCGAGCGCAGCCAGCCACCACTCGTCCCAGGTGGGAAGCTCTTTCCCCGCCCAGAGCGCATAGGCCATCGCCTCGTACCAGGAAATGCCCACCACGGGATGGTCTTTCTTGGCGTCTGGATATTTCCCCTCGGACCAGAGCCGCGGTCCTGGAATCGCGGTCTTGTCGACGAAACTTTTCATGGCCTGCTCCCAGGAAACGGGCAGGCCGTTGATGATGATGGGATTAGTCCAGAACCCCTTTTCTCGATAGCCGCCGGAGGACACGAACTGGAAATATTCCTCGTTAGTGATCTCATGTTGATCCACGAAAAAAGCCGGGATCTCCACGTTGTTTTGAGACATCCCTTTATCGACCATCACCATACCGGTCAGGTCTCTTGATGTTTTGACAAGGGTGCGATGGACCTGGAGGGCTTCGCCGGGTTTCACTTCGACGAGAAATTTCAGAGGGTTCATGTTCTCAAGGGTCAGGGTGATCTGATATTCGCCGGCGACGAGGGGAAAGCCGCGCAGGGGAGTCCGGCCCGCGCCGGCTGAAATTCCCAGGCTCATTTCAGGTTTCGACCGGACCCGGGCATAAGCGATCTCGGCTTTCGGGGGCAGGCTTTCGATCGACAAGCTTCCGGACACCAGCTGCAACAATTTCTCATCCCTGATGTCCCCGAGCCGCACTCCGGAGGCGCCCATGATCTCGGCCACGTCATCGTATAGGCGAGCCTCGGCAGCAGGACGCAAACGGGCCATCACACCTTCAGCCTGTCGTGACCGGGACCGCTGCCAGAGGAAGATGGTCGCCAGAGCGAGGGAAATCGCCAGAATGGTGAGGCCGACGAGCAGGTATTTTTTCCTTCTCTGGCGCTGGGCGAGCTCTTGTGCCGCCGGAATCAGGCGGCCGGATTCGATTTTCTTCTCGAGCAGGCCCAGGGCATCTACGATTTCATGAACCTGCTGGAACCTTTTTCCTGCCTCCTTGTTCATCGCCAGTTCGACGATCTTTTCCAGTTCTATCGGGACATCTGCCGTCAGATTTCGGATAGGCTTGGGCTGATCATTCAAGATGGCATGAATGACGGCGGGTTCATATTCTCCGCGGAACGGAAGCTGGCCCGTGATCATCTCATAGAGTGTCACACCGAAAGCCCAGATATCGGTGCGGTGATCCACCTTCTCGCCGCGCGCCTGTTCCGGGGAAATATAGGCGATCGTTCCCATCGTGGTGGCGGTCTTTGTGAGTTGGGTCTGGCCGGCCAGCTTGGCCAGGCCAAAATCGACGACTTTGGCCACACCGTCCTCGGTCAGCATGATGTTGGAGGGCTTGATGTCTCTATGGACTATGCCGTGCTCATGGGCTTTGGCCAAGCCTCGGGCGACTTGAAGAGCGATGTCGACGACGCTGTCGATCGGCAACGGGCCGTTTTCGATCCTGGTCTTAAGGGTTTTTCCCTCATAAAAGGACATGACGATAAAAAGTTGGCCTTCATCCGTCTCGTCGATCTCATGAACAGTGCAAATATTATTATGGTCAAGGGCGGAAGCCGCCTGGGCCTCCTGGATAAAGCGATCTTTAGCTGACGTATTCCGGGTCAAGTCGGGCGGCAAGAACTTGAGGGCGACCGTGCGCCGGAGCTTTATATCTTCGGCTTTAAAGACGACCCCCATTCCTCCTTTCCCCAGTTCCTCGATGATCCTGTACTTTCCTTTGAGTATATTTCCTGCGGCGGCCGGGCTCGTTTGTTTCTCGGGGAGAACTGTCCTGGTGAGGGGAGATTTGTCGGGGAGGATGAGCTGGGTGCCGCAATCGGCACAAAAATGCGAAGTTTCCGGGTTAACCGATTCGCACTTCGGGCACTTCATGACCGCCTGCCCACTTAGGATGGTATACTCCGTATAATATTATCAGAAGGGACAAAAGGCAATCTCAGTGTCCCGCAAACGCGACTCTGAAGAGGCGAGAATCTGGGCTGCGATTGCCGGGAAGACGAGATATGCTGAATTTGCGTCTCCCCGGACATCCGCTCGATGCGCGCCCGGCGCACGGGAGTCGCGAAAACCGCTAGGCTCAGATCCGGGCGAAAAGACCGCCCAGGGCCTCAAGAATCAGGGAGTGGCTCTCAGGCGCGACCTTGGACCAGGGGCCGGGGTCGACCTCGTAGCCGCCGCGCGCCCAGGAATCGGGCGGGACGATGTAGCCGACATAGCCATTGGCGTAGCCGACGGGAATGCCGGTGAGCGGCCGCGCCATCTCCCGGATGGCCTTGCCCATCCGGCAGAACGGCTCGCCGCTGATCCCGGCCAGGACCGCGTTGCCGAGCCGCATGAGCTGCAATTCAGCGGGATAAGAGCTCCCACCTTCACGAAGCCGCTCTGCCAGTTCGTCGCCCAGCCAAATCCGGTTATCACCGGTGGCGAGCGACTTGGCCTCCTCCAGGATGGGCAGCGGTCGCGAGGGGAGGTCGAGGAATTGGGAATTACATTCGAAAAGCACGGGTTCGGGGGCGCGGCCCGGCCCGTCCAGGACCGCGAGGATACCTGCGACCTTATCGGCGAACGCCGTCCCCATCCTGTCGACATCCGCGAAGTCCCTGGTGTCGTTGATCCAGGGATTGATGTCGCCGCAGGCGCCCTGGAGGAAAAGGCAGGCTTCGAGGCCCGGGACCTCTTTCTCGAGCCTGGAGGTCAGGACGCCCACATAGTCCGCCGAGATCCTGTCCTGGGCCTGGACGATGACCGGATGGCAGGCATAATTGACAATAAGAATACGGCGTGTTTTATCGGCCGACTCAAAAAGAAGCGCCGTCACCAGGTCGTCGAGGCAGTCCTCGCCGCGCCGGTTCTTGGCATACCCCGGGAATTCCGCCTGGCCGGTCCTGAGAGTCGCCTTGAATGCGCATCGCTGGGCCATCTCGGCCGCCGACCCGAGCTTTCCGATGAGCCCCTCGAGCCAGCCGACCGCCGCCGGCGATTCCCGGAGCGGCCGGATATCGATCGAATCGGGGGAAGAGTGAACGTGGACCGCGGCCAGCATCACCGCATCGCCGGGGATACCCGTCCGCCGCTCGACCTCGGCCCGGACTTCGGCCGTGAAATTTCGGTCCTTGCCCAAAACCGAGTTGATGAACCCGATGGCCTCGGCGCTGATGATCGCCCCGCGCCTCCGCCCATCGGAAACGATGATCGCCCGCGCGAAGAGGGGATCATGGACGGCGGCGAACGCCTGGTGGCGCGGAGCGAAGCTGAGGTAGGGGACTTCGAGGGGCGGCGTGATCTCGATTTTGGCCGCGCCGACAGAAAAGAAGTCCCCAGGCCCCGTCATCGAGTCCTGGGCAGCCCGGCCGCGACCTTGCGGAAGGCGGCGGCGACGGTAGCGATGTCCGCCTCGCTCCAGTTCTCGTAGAAGCGCAGCGTTCCGGTCTCGAGAAGCTCGCGCTCGGCCACCGAGCACAGCCCCGGCTGGTACTCGATCGAGCCGCCATAATATGTCGAGTCGAACGGATACGACGTGCTGCCGAAAGTCTTCTTTTCGGCCAGGGCGTCGGCGCACGTGTAAATCGGCGTGATGGTGTAGCCCCAGTTGGCCGGGATGCCCTCGGCCTGGAGGGCCTTGACGAACTCCTGCGCGTCATACCCCGTCACCCGGAAGGCGTAAAGCCAGTAGGAATGTTCGCCGCCCGGTGTCACGGGACACGGATAAATGCCGCCGATATCGCGGATGAGCTCAGTCAGCCGGTTCCCGAGGCGCGTCATCGCCTTGACCACGCCCTCGACCTTCCGGAGCTGCGCCCGGGCCACGGCGCCGGTGAGCTCGTTCATGCGGTAGTTGAGGCCGAGAAGGGTGTACGTGCGGGGCCCCATCTGGGCCCGGTTCTGCCAGCCCTTGTCGCGGAAGAGCGCCATCGTCCGCGCGTAATCCTCATTATTGGTGATGCACATGCCGCCTTCGCCCGTCGGGAGGTGCTTGCTCTGCTGCATGGAAAACGTGCCGATGTCGCCGATCGAACCCGCCCACCGGCCCTTGTACGGAGTGCAATAGGCCTGGGCGCAATCCTCGATGAGCGGTATCCCGTGTCGGGAGGCGATGGCGGCCAGCGCGTCGAGATCGCAGGGATTGCCGTAAAGATGGACGGCGATGATGCCGCGCGTCCGGAGACCGATCTTCTTCTCGACTTCGGCCGCGCCCATGTTGAACGTGCCGGGCGCCCAGTCGGCGAAAATCGGGATGAGGCCCTGGTAAATGATGCCGGCCACGGTGCCGAAGTCGGTCACGGGCGAGGTGATGATCTCGCCGCCCGGGTCGGCGCCGAGCGCGGCCACGGCCATGTGAACGGCCGCCGTCCCGGATGTCGTGGCCACGGCGTTCCGGACGCCGTATTTCGCGGCAAACTCCCGTTCGAGGGCGGCGATCTTGTTTCCCGGGATGAAAAAGAGGTCCTGGGACTCGAGCGCCTCCCGGACTTCCCTGAGGTCGTCCTCGCCGAACGGCTGCCTCTTGGGGAAGGGCGCCGTCCGGACCGGGGTTCCGCCGTGAAGGGCGAGCCTTTCCATCTCAGGAGATCTCCACCTCGATCCAATGGTCGCGGCGCTCGAGCGCCCGGGTGGCGGTTTCCTGGATGGCGACGATCTCGAGCGTTTCCTTCTGCGGGACTAGGTTTTTCCCGGTCGTGAAGAAATTCAGCACGGCGTCGATAAAAGCCTCGAAAAATCCCTGCATGTCGGAAAGGTGCAGGGTTTCGCCCTCGCCGTAGCATGCGGCTAGGCCGAACTCGAGCCCGGGGAAGAGCTGGAGGAGGCCGCGCCGCTTGTCGGGATAGTCGACGACGAGGACCGGCGCCTCGGGAAGCTCGCCGACGGACATCACCCGCCGCGCCCCGGTGCCGAGCGTCATCACCAGCATCTCGAGGACATGGACGATATAGACGGAGAAGCGGCCCCCGCCCCAGGAGGAGACGTACCGGACTTTCTTGCCCTGGATCTTGTCCTTTTTCGCCGCCGTAAGCGCGGGAGTGAAGCGGAGGGACGAGCTGGTCATGAGCGGGGTCTTGTGTTTTGCGGCGAGGGAGAACATCTCCTTGGCGTCCTTGACCTTGTCGGCGAACGGCTTGTCGATGTAGACGGGTTTTCCCGACTGGAGGGCGTATTTCGAGAGCGCGAGGTGCCGGTCGGCGTCGTCGGGCGAGAGGATGAGAATGACGTCGCAGGTGTCCACGACCTGTTCGAGGCTCCGGGCCGGGGTCACGTTATTTTCCCGGCACCATTCGGCGAGGGGTTTCTTGCCCGGAGGCGTGGTCTCCTCCCAGGCGAGGGCGATCTCGAAATCGTTCTTGAAGGCCGAGTCCCGGATCATCCGGGGAAAATTATCGGCGTGCCAATTGTCGATATAGTGATCGATGAAGCCTATTTTTTTCATGGCGTCTCCGGCAGATGCAGGCTGGAATTCCCGGTCAATATACAGGCTGGCCGCTGGAGTGTCAATCCGCCCGAATCTATTCCTTATCGATGTGGAGTGTGTAGGCCTGCCGGGCGATCTCGCCGGCTTGGTCGGAGGCCTCGACGACTACCTTGAAATCTCCCGGCTCGACCGGGGAGGCGCGGACCAAGCCCGTCTGGGAGTCGATGGAGAGCCAGCGCGGCGCCTCCGCCAGCCGGTATGAGATCTTCTCTCCGCTGGCGTTGAAATCGGCCTTCGCCCTGTACGTGTAATCGTTTCCGGCGACTTCCTCGATGACCGGCTGGCTGAGGAAAGTCAGCCCCTTGATCTCGAGATACCAAACATCGTTCTGGAGCGGCCAAGCGTTGCCGCCGACCATCCAGAGCTTGTCGTTGAAGACGTAGAGGGAATATTCGTGACGCGGAGACCAGATGTCCTCCGTCGCGAGCTCGCTCCAGTGAGCGCCGTCAAGGGAATACCAGACATCGTTGAAGTTATTCCAGGTGGGTTCGGCGCGGAAGCCGCCCATCATCCAGATCCGGTTTTTATAGACGCGGGCGGTATTCCAGATGCGCGGCGGCCAGGGGGCCTGGTCTGTGACTTTCGTCCAGGACCTCCCGTCCGCCGAGCTCCAGACGTCGTTGTAGGCCCGGAAAGGATGATAGCCTTGAATGGCACCCCCGACGGCATACATCCTGTCCTGGTGAACGACGAAATCGCTGAAAAGCTGCCTTTTGGAGAACGGCGTGAAGGCGGTTTCGAGGGTCCAATGGACGCCGTCGGAGGATGACCAGATCGAATTGCCCGGCGCATTCCCCTTGTTCCTGGCGATTACCCACATTTTTCCGGCAAAGATGACACCGCTCCCGGCGGCGTTCTTCCAGGGCGTCTCGGCCAGGACCAGGTCCCAGCGCGCGCCGTCAGCGGAGGAATAAAATGAACCGTCATTGCCGCTCACCCACATCTTTCCGCCGAAGACGAAATTCACCGGAACATTGATTCCGGCGGCGCAGGGGATCTCGCCGTTTTTCGTCCAGTCGAGCCCGTCGGCCGAGCTCCAGACGTCGCTGACCAGGCCCGGCGTGTAACCGCCGAAGAGCCACATCCGGTTATTGAAGGCGAGCTCGCCCGACGAATCCCGCGGAACCCAGGGATTATCCTCTTTGACGCGCACCCAGTTCGGCGTCGGATACGGGCGCATGACCCGGATACGGTAGTTTTCCTTGGTTTTCCCGTCCGTGGAGGTGACGTCGACGTCAACCAGGTTTCTGCCCACGCTGACCGGGATCGGCGCCGACTCGCGGCCGTCGGCGATCCGGGCGCCGTTGATTTGGATGGCCGCGCGCGGGTCACCCGCCGCCGCGGTGACCGTGATTTTTTCACAGGCTTGAGACACAAAAACCGTATAGAGCTTCCGGGGGCTGCTGAAACCCGGGGAGAGCTTTCCCGGACTTGTGGCCAACGCCCTCAGGGTGGCGTCGCCATCCGGGTTCGCCTGAGCCGCTTCATCCGGATAGTCGATCCTCACCGAGTCGAACATGATCACGCCCCTCGGCAGGAACTTTTGCTCGACCTCGTAGCTCGGATAGCCCGGATAATCCTGTCCCGGCCTCATCCGGTGCATGTCCTTGACGAGCTCGGGGTGGGAAGGGACGACATTGAGGGGGAACAGCACGAACATGATGTCGAAATTGACGTCTTTGAGGACCGTGGCGATATCGTCGCAGCCGTAATCGCTGACCTTATCCCAGCGGGCGCCGAGGCACGTCCACTGCTTCGGGTCCGGGCTCAGGACAATTGTCTGTTGGGTCCAGTCGCGTTCGACGCGCAGCGGCTGGCCGCTCAGGACAAAATTGGCCATGGTCTTGGGCGTTTTGCCCTGAACCAAGAGCACGAGCCCTGATCCTTGGAGGTCGACATCACCCCGCAGCCGCACGCTGAGCCGCGCGTTGGTCAGGTCGGCGCTCTTGTTCTGCTCGATGAACCGGTTTCCTTGGAGGTGGGCCTTGCGGTCGGCGCCGACGTACGTATCGCTCGTGTAGAGATACATCAGCATATGGAGGTAGCCGGCGCCCGGGGGGGCGTGGTGACTGTCGAGATACCAGGGGCTGTAGCAGTAGGCGACGCCGTCGATGATCGGCAGCGCCTCATACCGGTTGGCCAGCCAGCCGCCCGGGCCGTTCTCGAAGTTTTCGCTGTAAGCCTCGTGGGACTGCCCTGGCGCGCCCTGCGCCGCGAGGTTGCTCGTGGAGAGCGCAGTGAGGCCGATGACAGCCGCGGCCAATGCCGCAGCCTTGATGAGCCGGATACGAAATCCTGAAGTTCTCATTCGGGACGCTCCTTTAATCATGATGCAAGCGTTCTTCCTCTTGCCCCCGGACATTTCCGCCTCCTCGACCGCGAGAAAATAAGTTGATTTCATGAAATGTGCTCCTGCCGCTGCGATTTCTTCGAGGCGAGTGGATAATTGGGGATGCCTTTTCGGGATTTTTGGGGGTTTGAAGGACTTGATCGGAGTGGAGGTTTCCGGCGGGCACGCCGGGAAGATATCATAGGGCGAAGAAACGTGTCAAAAGGGTGCCGCTGCTGGCTCTTTGGGGCCTCCGAATATTGAATTCTGTGAACAAAAATCGGCTTGACAACGTCCGCCGCCGATGCTAATTAATAGCCACCGGTCATCGATGGCGTGCCATAGAAGAATCTGACTTTTAGTTATCCCTTCTCTATTTGCCAGGATGATCGCGCGGGTAAAGGGAGGGAACCATGAAAAAGAATACAGCGATTTTGGCGGGAGTCTTTCTGTTGATGCTTTTGGCGGGCGCCACTGGGGAAAAAGCGACCCCTGGGCAGGTGACTCCGCAAGTCCCCGGCGCGCCGGCCAATGCGTCCATCAGGGCGAACATGGACTTCGGCCGAGTACCGCTTTATTTCATTCCCAACCTGGGCCAGCTGGACAGCCGGGTCGCTTTCTATATTCAGGGCCGGGATAAGACCGTTTATTTTACCCCCGGGGGAGTGACGTTTTCGCTCAGTCAACCTGAGACGAGGACTGCCCAGAGCGGGGGAAAGGAATCGGTCGACAGGCATCCCATTAAAGAGAACACTCCATCGAATAGCTGGGTGGTGAAGCTCGACTTCGTGGGAGCGAACGGGGATGTGAAGCCGGTCGGAGAGGAAAAAACCGGCGGCGTTGTCTCCTACTTCAAGGGCAAGCCCGCGGACTGGCAGGCCGGGCTCCCGACCTATTCCCGGATCGTTTACCGGGATCTCTGGCCGGGAATTGACTTGGCCTATTCCGGCACGGCCAACCGTCTGAAGTACGAGTTCATCGTTCATCCCGGTGCTGACCCGTCACTGGTTCGGCTGGCCTATCGAGGAATTGACGGCATCGCCGTCGATCAGGAAGGGCGGCTTGAGGTCAAGACGCCGGAGGGCGGGTTCAAAGACGATATCCCCGTCGCCTACCAGGAAATCGGGCGCGCGAGAAAAAACGTTTCTTTGAGCTACAACCTGGGAGCCCAAGATTGTAGCGGTGAGAAGACTCCTTTGGAGAAAGACGCAGAAGGAGATGCCTGGGTTTACGGGTTTGAAGTTGGCAATTATGACCCCACTCAGCCTCTGATCCTGGACCCGGCCCTATTTGTTTTTGCCGGTTTTATTGGCGGGGCCAGCAATGATCAAGGTTACAGCATCGCCATTGACAGCGCGCGCAATGTCTATGTCACTGGATTAGCTTATTCCACCGAGTCGACCTTCCCTGAGACAACTGGGCCCGACCTCACGCAGAACGGCGATTTTGACGCGTTTGTAGCTAAAGTTGACGCGTCCGGAGCGGGGCTTGTCTACTGCGGTTACATCGGCGGCGCGGCTTGGGATGACGGCCGGGGCATCGCTGTGGATACTTCGGGGAATGCCTACGTGACGGGCCGTACGCTTTCCACGCAGACAAGTTTCCCGGTCGTGGCCGGATATGACATGACGCACAATGGACTCTATGACGCTTTTGTGGCCAAGGTGAATACGGCGGGCGATGCCCTTGTTTACTGCAGCTATGTCGGCGGCTCGGCCGATGATATCGGCACCGGGATCGCCGTGGATGGGTCAGGAAATGCTTATATAGCCGGCTATACGGGGTCGAGCGAAGCGACCTTCCCTGAGATCACGGGGCCGGACCTTTCCTATAATGGCGCGACTTATGACGGCTTTGTCTGCAAGCTGAACTCCTCGGGAAGCGGCCGGTATTATTGCGGCTATATCGGCGGCTCTTCTGACGATCAGGTCAACGCGATAGCGGTGGATGGTTCGGGCAATGCCTTTGTCACCGGCGGAACTCAGTCCACTCAGGCGACCTTTCCCGTAATCGTCGGACCGTACCTGACTCATTATAATGCCCAAGACGCCTTCGTGGCGAAAGTCAACTCATCGGGAACCGCACTTGCCTACTGTGGTTATATTGGGGGGGAACAGATGGATACCGGCTACGGTATCGCTGTTGATTCCAAGGGAAGCGCTTATATCGCGGGCGACGGTGGTGCCGGAGCGGGCTTCCCGTTTGTCGGCGGGCTCGACTCGACTTATGGGGGATACGGTGATGCTTTTGTAGCCAAGGTCACCCCCATCGGTGACGCGCTCGTCTACTGCGGCCTTATTGGCGGAGACAACGTCGACCATGCCTTCGGGATTGCCGTGGATGGCTCAGGGAACGCCTATGTAACGGGACAAACTCAGTCCAACCTGGCCGGAGGGTTTCCCCTCGTTGACGGGCCGGACCTGACTCTGAACGGGATGGATGCTTTCATCGCCAGGGTCAATGCCTCCGGCTCGAAACTGAGCTACTGCGGCTACATCGGCGGTGACGGTTGGGATCTTGGTCAGAGGGTGGCCGTCGACGCCTGGGGGAATGCTTATGTGATCGGCTATTCGGATGTTGGCACGGGATTTCCTGTGGCCGTGGGGCCGGACCTCAGCCATAACGGTAATTATGATGCCTTTGTCGCCAAGATCTATCACTATTGGACTCCCGGTCCGAAGACGACCGCCGTGGGGGATTTCGACGGTGACGGCACGGACGAGCTGGTCGTCGATCTGGGGACGAACGGCGCCTGGATGTATAACAGCGGCACCTGGACGCAGCTCAGCGCGATGAACCCGCAGGGGATGATCACCGCCAACGTCGACGGGAACACGGACGACGAGCTCTTAATGGAGTTCGGTTATACGGGATTATGGCTCTACGACAACGGGGCGATGAACCTGCTCAGCGAGGAAGACACGCAGACGATGGCGGCGGGGGATGTGGATGCCGACGGAAGCGATGAGGTCGCCGTTGATTTCGGGACGGTCGGCTTCTGGCTGTATGACGGCGGGTCCTGGACTCAGCTCAGCGGGGCGAACCTCGACACGATGGTGGTGGCGGAGCTCAACGGCTCGGGCGGGGCCGAGATCGTCGGGGACTTCGGGGCGATCGGGCTGTGGGAGTTGTCGAGCGGCTCGTGGACGCAGCTCAGCGGGGTGAACGTCGAGAACATGGCGGCGGGGAACACGGATGGGACGGGCGGGAAGGAGCTGGTGGGGGACTTCGGTCCCGTCGGGTTATGGGTGTTGAGCGCCGGCAACTGGACTCAGCTCAGCGGTGTGAACGCGGACTATATGATCACGGCGGACCTGGATCATAGTAACGATGACGAGATCATCGGCGATTTTTCGGGGACGGGTCTATGGCTGTGGGACAGCGGGAGCTGGAACATCCTGAGCGGCGTGGACGCGGAATTGGTCGTCGGGGCGGACACGGACGGGGACGGCGCCAAAGAACTGGCGGTGGATTTTGTCGTTCTGGGGGTCTGGTTGTATGACGGCGGGTCCTGGAACCAGATCTCGGGCGTGGATCCTGAGAACCTGACGGCTGGAGACATCGACGGGGACAACGCTGAGGAGATCATCGCCGATTTCGGCACACTGGGCTTGTGGCTTTGGAACGGGGGCGTGTGGAGCCAGATCAGCGCCATCAACCCGGATTAGTCCGGCACCGGCTATCGAAGTTTTCGCCTTAGGGCTCGCCTGGCCGCCGGACCACGCCTTGCGTCATAATCCAGGCCGAGCCGAGAGTTTCAATCCCTCCCTTCCTCAATACGCGGAGAACAACATTTGTCTTGACAATCACTCCCCGGCGATGATAAGAAATCGCCGCCGGTCGTCGATGGCGTGGCTAAGAAGAATCCAGCTTTCCTTTTCCTTTTTCTTATCCGCCATGATGATCAGGCGAGTTAAGGGAGGATTGTCATGAAAAAGTTTGCGACTATCTCGGCGGGATTCCTTGAGCTTATGCTTCTTGCTGGCGCTGCCGGGCAAAACTCGAGACCGGGCCAGGTGATGCCGCAGGTCACTGGCGCACCGGCTGGCGCGTCCATCAGGGCGAACATGGATTTCGGCCGTGTGCCGCTTTATTTCATCCCGAATGAGGGGCAACTGGACGGCCGCGTCGCTTTTTATGTTCAGGGCCGGGACAAGTCCGTCTATTTTACCCAGGCGGGAGTGACGTTCTCGTTCCGACAGCCTGAACCGGCGCCTGCCCGGAGCGGGGGAAAGGGCTCGACAGATCAGCGTCCCGCCAAAGATAACTCTGCGTCCCAGAGCTGGGTGGTGAAGCTCGACTTTGTGGGAGCGAACGCCGACGTGAAGCCGGTCGGAGAGCAAAAAACAGGCGGCGTCGTGTCGTACTTCAAGGGCGAACCTGCAGACTGGCAGGCGGGGCTTCCGACCTATTCCCGGATCGTTTACCGTGATCTTTGGCCGGGGATCGACCTGGCTTATTCAGGCATGGCCAACCGCCTGAAATACGAATTCATCGTTCATCCCGGCGCCGACCCTTCGCAGGTCCGGCTGGCCTACCGCGGTGTCGACGGCATTTCCGTCGACCAGGAAGGGCGGCTCGCGGTGAGGACGCCGGCAGGAGGGTTCAAGGACGACGTGCCATACGCGTACCAGGAAATCGGGGGGGCGAGGAAGCCCGTCTCCTTGTGCTATAAGCTCGATGCTCAAGAGGCCGATGGCAAGAGCGATGATCGGCCTCAGTCAGAGAAGAAAGCCGGGGCAGGCACCTGCCGGTACAGGTTTGAGGTCGGCGACTATGATCCGACCCAATCTCTTGTCCTGGACCCGTCCGTGGTCGTTATTGGAGGCTTCATCGGCGGAGTCAACACTGAGGAGGGGCGGGCTGTCGCCGTCGATATCCTCGGCAATGTCTATGTCACGGGGTTTACGTCATCCACCGTGGCGCAGATTTTTCCGGTAACGGTCGGGCCCGACCTCACCGATAACGGGGATTACGACGCCTTTGTCGCCAAAGTCGACGCCTCGGGAGCGTCGCTGATCTATTGCGGTTATATCGGCGGGGCCAACGATGACCGGGGCACCGGCATCGCCGTCGATGCCTCGGGGAGCGCTTATGTGACAGGATATACGCTCTCCGACCAGACAACCTTCCCGGTTTTCGCCGGCTATGATATGACCCACAACGGGCTCAAGGATGCGTTCATAGCCAAGGTCAACGCCTCGGGCAGCGCCCTGACCTATTGTACCTATATCGGCGGCTCGGCCGACGATGGCGCTACCGGCATCGCGGTGGATGGATCGGGCAACGCCTATATCTCCGGCTCCACGGGTTCGAGCGCGGCGACTTTCTGCGAAATCACGGGTCCGGACCTGTCCTTTAACGGCGGGAACATTGACGCCTTTGTGTGCAAGCTGAACTCCGCCGGGAACGGCCGGGTTTACTGTGGCTATATCGGCGGCGACGGGGACGAGACGGCCAACGGGATCGCCGTCGACGGCTCGGGAAACGCCTACGTCGCGGGAAATACAAGCTCCCGCGAGGCGACCTTTCCGGTCGCCATCGGGCCGGACCTGACCGCCGTTGAGTCGACCAACGGTTTCATAGCCAAGGTCAATTCATCCGGTACCGGTCTTTCCTACTGCGGCTTTCTTGGAAGCGACCAGCCGGACTATGCGAACGCCGTCGCCGTCGATGCGAAAGGAAGCGCCTATATTACGGGCTACACCGATGGCGGGCTGCCCGTCGTCGTCGGGCCCGACCTGACCTTTAACGGCTGGAATGACGTCTTCGTGGCCAAAGTCACACCCGCCGGCGATGGGTATGTCTACTGCGGCTACATCGGCGGCTCGGGCATCGAAAGAGGCTACGCCATAGCCGTGGATCCAATGGGCAACGCTTATGTGACGGGGGAGCACCAGCCTTATGGAAGCCAACCGTATCCCCTCGTTGACGCTTTTGACACGACCCAGGCCGGCGGCGTTGAGGGTTTTATCGCCAGGGTCAGTCCTTCCGGCGCCAAACTGACCTACAGCAGCTATATCGGCGGCAGCGGCTGGGACGCAGGCTATGGAGCCGCCGCGGACGTGCGCGGGAACGTTTATCTCACC
>Ga0154742_1052_pt6 | contig 42171 bp, 40 predicted proteins | sample Rifle2008BG16ft_FD_105750 | JGI IMG/M metagenome (GOLD analysis project Ga0154742, IMG submission 105750) | Candidatus Aminicenantes bacterium RBG_16_63_16 | reverse complement strand
GCAGGTTCGAACCCTGCACCGCCCATCGTAACTTTTCCCAAAACGCCGACCTTATCTTCCCCTCCTGATTGGCAGGAGGGGTAGGGGTGGTTAATAACTGAAGTCAAATTCTGAAAGGCGTTTTGGGAGCTATCTTAACGCCGACCTTATCCCACCTTGATTGCACAATTCCCGTTCTTATTGACATCGCCTACACAGGTTGATATCCTTTCGTCATCAAGCGACACGAGGGAACGATGGCCGCCGAGTGCCCGCATTGCCATTCCGAGAACCCTGAGGACAGCGCGTTCTGCCGCAAGTGCGGAAGCCGGCTGCCCCTCACCCCGGACGTTCAGTTTTCCTTCACCAAGACGCTGGAAACCGTGGAGAGGCTGGCCGCCAAGGGCAGCACTTTTGCCGGGAAGTACACGATCCTCGAGGAGATCGGCCACGGGGGAATGGGAGTCGTCTACAAGGCCGAAGATACCATGCTCAAGAGGCCGGTCGCGCTCAAGTTCCTGCCGGCCGAGCTGGCCCGTCACGAAGAGGCGAAAGGACGGTTTATCCGGGAAGCGCAGGCGGCCGCCGCCCTGGATCATCCCAACATCTGCGCCATCCATGAAGTGGGCGAGGCCGACGGCCAGGCCTACATCGCCATGGCCTACATCGAGGGGATGACTCTGAGGGAGCTGATGGCCCTGCAGCCTCTCAAGACCGGTGAGGCCGTGCGGCTGGCGGTCCAGATTGCCGAGGGGCTGGACGAAGCCCATCAGAAAGGCGTCATTCACCGGGACATCAAGAGCGCGAACATCATGATCACGGAGAAGGGGCAGGCGAAGATCATGGATTTCGGGCTGGCCAAGGTGGTTGGCGGCCCGGTGATCACGACCGAAGTGAAAACGATGGGGACGGTCGCCTACATGTCGCCCGAGCAGGCGCGGGGCGAGGAGGTCGATCACCATACGGACATCTGGTCCTTGGGCGTCGTCCTGTATGAAATGCTCACGGGCCGGCTGCCGTTCCGTGGGGAACGGGAGACCTCGATCCTTTATTCGATCGTGCATGAGGAGCCGAAGCCGATCCGGCAGATCAGTGCCCATATTCCGGTCGAAATACAAAAGATTATCGAAAAGGCCTTGAAGAAAAATAAAAGCGAACGCTACGCTTCGGCCGCCGAGATGGCTAAAGAATTACGGGCCTGTCAGGAATCCCCGGGGGCCGGTGCAGTCGGGGCCTTGGATCTCCGGACAATCGGCCGGTGGTTGCGCAGGCCCCGAGTCGCGATTCCGGTTGCGGTCGTGGTGGCGGCAATCGGGCTTCTGGCTTTCTGGCTCATCAGCCGCCAAGCCAAAATCCGTTGGGCCAGAGAGACTCTTCTTCCCCAGATTGAGCAGCTCATCATGGCCGAAAGTTCGGGCCGGGACAACCTGATTGATGCGTATAAGCTGGTTCAACGCGCAGAGAAGTACATACCACGAGACCCTAAGCTCTCCGAGTTGGCGTCAAAATGCGCTGTCAATATTTCGATCGAGACCGTTCCGGCGGGCGCAAGAATCTCGCTGAAAAAATATTCGGCTCCGGACAGTGAATGGGAATATCTCGGGACATCGCCTCTGAAAAATATTCGCCTTCCGATGGGAATTTTCCGGTGGAAGATGGAGAAAGAAGGCTGCGAGACCGTGCTGGCCGCCGCGTTCACCTATGGACGTGACGAATCGAGGCAATACTTCAATGTCCCTGATAATCTGACTCGGGTTCTGGACAAGAAGGGGAGCCTTCCGCCCGGGATGGTGCGAGTCGCCGGCGGCCAGGTTCAGGACATCGGCCATATTGATGACTTCCTGGTCGATCAATTTGAAGTCACGAATCGACAATTCAAGGAATTTGTCGATCAGGGCGGGTATCAAAAGAATGAATACTGGAAAAATCCTTTTATAAAAGATGGAAAAACACTGACCTGGGAAGAGGCCATGCCCTGCTTTGTGGATCAAACCGGGAGACCGGGCCCCTCGACCTGGCAGGCCGGCGCGTTTCCCAAGGGGCAGGAAGACTATCCAGTTTCCGGAGTCAGCTGGTACGAGGCTGCGGCGTTCGCCGAGTTTGCGGGGAAAAGCCTGCCGACAGCCGAACACTGGCTCATCGCCAGGGGCAAATTGACGTCTTTATATCAATCGGCTTTCTTGTCGATTCTCTACCCGCTGTGCAATTTTCAGGAGGAAGGGCCGGCCCAAGTAGGAAGCTACCAGGGCATGACGTCCTATGGAGCTTCCGACATGGCCGGCAATGTCCGGGAGTGGTGCTGGAACGCAACGCCCCAGGGCCGGCTTGTCAGAGGCGGCGCCTGGAACGACATCAACTACATGTTCGGGAACCTGAGTCAGGCCCCTCCGTTCGACCGTTCCCCGAAGAACGGATTCCGGAGCGTTCGCTACTTGGACCCCCAAAAAGTCCCCGAAATCGCCCTCCAGCCCGTCGAGTTTACTGGAGTCACGGATTTCTACAAGATCAAGCCGGTTCCTGATTCTGTTTTCGAGGTTTATAAAGACCAGTTTTCCTATGATAAGAGAGAACTGAACGCCCGCTTGGAATCGTCTGACGAAGCGGCCAGGGACTGGACTAAGCAGAAAATCAGCTTTGATTCGGCCGATGCTGACGATCGGATGACGGCCTACTTATTCCTGCCCAAAAACTCGCGTCCTCCCTACCAGACCGTGATTTACTTCCCAGGATCTTCGGCGCGGGATCAAAAATCGAGCCAGGAGCTGGAAAAGTACGTGTGGTTTGAAGTCGACCTGTCATTCCTCCTGCAGGACGGCCGGGCTGTCCTTTTCCCCATTTATACGGGAACTTTCGAGCGGGATGACCCGAAGTTCGCGAATATCCCGCCGGACAGCCGGCTTCGCACCGAATACTATATCCGGGTGATTAAAGAGTTAAGGAGATGCATCGATTATCTCGAAACCCGCCCCGATATCGATAGCGGCAAGCTCGCTTACTTTGGATTCAGCTGGGGCGGGTGGCTCGGCGCGGTTATTCCGGCCGTTGAAGAGCGCCTGAAGGTCAGCATCATAAAGTCGGGAGGGCTGCGAAGTACCGGGCGCCCCGAGATCAACCCAATCAACTTCGTCACCCGGGTGAAGCTTCCGATATTGATGCTCAACGGGAGATACGACATGACTTTTCCCTATGAGACTAGCGCCAAGCCCATGTTCGACCTCCTGGGAACTCCCAAAAAGGACAAACTTCTGAAACTTTACGATACCGACCACTACATTCCGCGTAACGAATTTATCAAGGAGACGCTGGCCTGGCTCGACAAATACTTCGGCCGTCCCGCGCGATAATCCTGGGGGACGTTCCCCAAGATACCACCCTGGCCTGATAGGATTCGGCGAACGAATCAGGATGGCACTTTGGGGAACGTCCCCAGGCTTCTGAGGCGCCCAAACTGATGGGGCGCCGCGCGCGACGGCCTAACGCTGAATGGTGACCTTCCGGTAAAAGACTTTTTTCGTGACTTCGGCCAAGACGATATAGAGGGCCACGATCCCCGCCATCCAGGCGAAGAACCTGACCGGCAGCGGCGCGAACCCGAAGATGCTTCCGAGCGGCGTGAACGGCAGGCTGACGGCCGCCGCCACGATGGCCAGTGTCGTGATCACGAGGGAGCGCGCCGGCCGGCTCTTGAAGAAGGGCCGCCTCGTCCGGACAACGAGCACGATCAGCGCGGCCGAGACGACCGATTCCATGAACCACCCCGTCCGGAAGGTCACGTCTGAAGCGCGGAGAAGGAGCAGAAGAACCCCGAACGTGAGGAAGTCCAGAACCGAGCTCAGGGGGCCGAAGACCATCATGAACTTGCGGATGAAACGAATGTCCCACCGCCTCGGCCGTTCGAGCGTCTCCGGGTCCACGGAGTCGGTGGCGATGGTCATCTCGGGGAAGTCGGTGAGCAGGTTGGTGAGCAGGATCTGCTTGGGCAGCATCGGCAGGAACGGGAGGAACAGCGACGCCCCCGCCATGCTGAACATGTTCCCGAAGTTGGCGCTCGTCGCCATGAACACATATTTCAAGGTGTTGGCGAACGTCCGGCGGCCTTCGCGCACCCCGCCGGCCAGGACATCCAGCCCTTTTTCGAGGAGCACGATGTCGGCGGCCTCCTTGGCCACGTCCACGGCGCTGTCCACCGAGATGCCGACGTCCGCGGCGTGAAGCGCCGCGGCGTCGTTGATGCCGTCGCCGATAAACCCGACGACGTGGCCCGACTTCTTCAGGCTGTTGATGATGCGTTCCTTCTGGTTGGGCTCGACCGCCGCGAAGATATCGACCGACCTCGAGCGCCGCATCAGGGCCTCGTCGCTCATCCGGCCGAGCTCGGGGCCGGCGAGAATCCGGGAGGACTCCAGGCCGACCTTCGCCGCGAGATCGGCGGCCACGAGAGCGTTATCGCCCGTGATCACTTTGAGCGCGACCCCGAGACGGCGGAGCTCGGCGACGGCGTCCGCGACGCCCTCCTTCGGCGGGTCGTGGAGAACGAGGAGTCCCGCGAGCGTCATGTCCCGCTCGGCGTCCTTGGCGATCCCGGAGGCGCCCGCCAGGTCCCGCCCGGCGACCCCGAGCACCCGGTAGCCCCGGCGGCTGAAGGTCTCGTACCGCTCCGTGACCTTGGCCCGCGTTTGAGCGAGCTCGAGCCGACTGCCGTCCGCCGATTCTGTGCCGGAACACACCTCGAGGACGTTCGCCAGGGCCCCCTTGGTGATCATCAGGCTCCGGCCTTCATGGGAGACGAGGATGCTCAGCCGCTTTCGGACAAAATCATACGGCACTTCGTCGAGCTTGACGTAAGCCGAGATGTCCATGGCGGGTCCGTTGCGCAGCGCCGCGTCGACCGGGTTCTGAAATCCGGTTTCGTGGCAGGCGTTGATATAAGCATAGAACATGACCCGGTCGCTAGGGTGGCCCTCGATATCGAGCGCCGAGTGGATGTGAACCACGCCTTCCGTCAGCGTTCCCGTCTTATCCGAGCACAGCACGCCCATGCTGCCGAAGTTCTCGATCGAGGCCAGCCGCTTTACGATGACCTTGTGACGGGCCATATTTTTCGCCCCGTGCGAGAGGTTGACGCTGATGATCGCCGGCAGTAGCTGGGGCGTCAGGCCGACGGCCAGGGCGAGCGAGAACAGGAAGGAATCGAAGAACGGGCGGCGTAAGAAGACGTTAGCGGCGAAGATGGCGAACAGCATGACCAGCGTCACTTCCATGAGGAGATAGCCGAACCTCCGGATGCCCCTCTCGAACTCGGTTTCGAGCGGCCGGACCTTCAGCCGTTCGGCGACCCGGCCGAACTCCGTCCCCTTGCCCGTTAGCACGACGACGGCCAGGCCGCTGCCGCTGACGATGTGGGTCCCCATGTAGAGTACGTTGGCGCGGCCGGCGCCCTGACCTCCGCGCTCCTCGGGACGGCTCTCGGAGCAACCTTGATGGCCGGGCCGGTCTCCTATGGTCGGGCCGAGGAGCGGTCGCTGACCTTCGGCCGCTTCGGCACCGTCCATCTCTACTATGAATCCCCCCGTCCTTCGCGGGTCGTGCTTTTTGCCTCCGGCGATGGAGGCCGGAACTTGGGGGTTGTCGACATGGCCAGGTCCCTGGCCTCGCTCGACGCGCTCGTCGTCGGCGTCGACATCGTCCATTACCTGGGCGAGCTGGCCCGGAGCTTTGAGCCGTGCGGCTTTCCGGCGGGTGACCTTGAACAGCTCAGCCAGTATGTGCAGAGGGAGCTTGACTTTCCCGCCTACGTCCCGCCGGTTCTCGTCGGCTATTCCTCCGGGGCGACTCTCGTCTACGCAGCCATGGTGCAGGCCCCGTCCAATACGTTTCGCGCAGGGCTGAGCTTGGGATTCTGCCCCGACCTGACGCTCGGGAAGCCCCTCTGCCGGGGCAGCGGACTGGAATGGACGATCGGCGCGAAGCCCGGCAGCTACGTTTTTCAGCCCTCGGCAACGCTTGAGGTTCCCTGGGTTGTCCTTCAAGGGGCTGCCGACCAGGTTTGCGACCCGAGCTCCACGGAAAGTTACGTGAGGAGGGTCAGGCAGGCCGAAATCATCCTCCTGCCGAAGGTCGGCCACGGGTTCGCCGTGCAGCGTAACTGGATGCCCCAGTTTCGCGAGGCCTTCAGCCGCATTTTCCGGATGGAGATCCCGTCCCCCGAGATCCCGGTTAAGAGCTTGTCAGACCTCCCCCTTATCGAGGTTCCGGCTAAAAAGACCGCCGGTGATCTATTGGCCGTCCATCTGACGGGCGACGGCGGCTGGGGTGTCACCGATAAGGGGTTGAGCGCCGAGCTGGCGGAACAGGGAATCCCGGTCGTCGCACTCAACTCCCTGAAATACTTCTGGAACCGCAGGACGCCCGAGTCGGCGTCTCAAGACCTCGCCCGGATCCTCAGCCGGTACATCCTGGCCTGGGGCAAGGCGCGGGTCATGCTTGTCGGTTACTCGCTGGGCGCGGACGTGCTTCCATTCATGTACAACAGGTTGCCCGACGACCTCCGGCAAAGAGTTGTTTCGGTCGTTCTGCTCGGTCCGGCGCACGGATCACGACGGCAGCTTGGGGAATGTCCCCCAGCTTATTGTCGCGGATGCCTGTCCCGTCAGCGCGGCCTTGGCCGGATTCCTAGATAGTACGCTGTGTTGGCGTTTGGATCGATCTTGATTTTTATGCGTCCCGGCAGCGCGCTCAGGATCGGGTTCACGCCGGGACCGTGGCCGGCCATATCGCTGAACCCGTGGATGACCGTGCCGATCGTTACGGCGCCCGCGTATCTACCCGGAGCGAAGGCGTCATAGGCATCCCTGATGGCCACGACGTCGCCAAGCTTGAGTGTTTTTAGGTTATACTGCTCGACGACCTCGGGGCAGGTCGTCTGGATGTCATAGTCCAGCGATTCCACCGGCTGGAAACCCATTCCCGACCCCATGATGTGCCCCGGGACCTCCATGACGACGGGCACAACCAGCTGTCCGTCCTCGACCGACAGGCCGAGCTTTTCGAGGAACTCCGGCGAGAGCTTGTTGACCTTGACGTCCTCGAACCCCTCGATCTTGAGACCGGCGCCCTTGGCCTTGACCTGGACTTTGTCGCCCAGGGCGAGCTTTTCGACGGCCGGCTTCGGGAACCAGACCTTGTCGTCCGAGCCCGCGTGGCGCCCGATATAGTAGCCCTTCGCCCCTTTCGCATCGCCGCTCAGGACCACGGCCTCGTTTCCGATGCAGGCGAGAAGAGCCAGCGGGCAATCGCCGGGATAGGGATACTCCTTCCCCTGGATCGTGACGTCGGGCTCCACATGGTCGCCCTCGGCCCAGCCGTAGACCGAGTCGCCGAGCGAGACGCGGTAATTGATCGAGCCCATCCCCAGTCCCAATCGGGGTTTGCCCTCGTAGCTGATTCCGTAGTCCCCTCCGCCTGTCGGAGTGATGACGCCCTCGACGGCCGTCACGATCAACCGATCCTTATTGGTCATCAATGCGGCGGGCTTCCTTGCCGCCGCGGGCTGTCCGGCCGGGGCTCCCGCCGGCGGGGCCGCGCCGCCCTTGTTCGATAGGGCGATGCCGAGGTACTTCCCGAGGTTGGCCGCCGCGTCGACCCTGGCCGCCAGCTTACCGAAGCGCGTCGAGAGAATGGGCGTCACCCCGATTCCCAGCCCGGAAAAATCGCTCGGCCCGCTGCAGACGACGCCGACCGTCGCGCCGCCTCGGTAGTAGCCCTTGCCGTAATCCGTCTGCGTGTCCTTGAGGAGCACGAGGTCGCCGAAGCGCAGCTCGTCGAGCCCGTGCTGCTTTATGTCGGGCGGATAGCACGTCTGGATGTGCCAGTTGCCGTAAAGGGCTCCGCTGCCTGAGCCCTGGCCGATGATCTCCGCCGGAATCTCCTTGACCACGGGCACTTCGAGCTTGTCGCCCGCGACCCTGAGGCCGAGCTTTTCCAGCAGGCCGGGCGCCAGGCTATGGACGAAGACGTCCTTGAAGCCTTCGATTTCGAGCCCCAACCCGCACGCCTTGGCCTGGAGCCCGTTGCCGACGGCGAGCCTGTCGAGGACCGAGTCCGCGAAATGAAGGAGCGTGTAGTTTCCGAACTTGCCGATGACGACTCCCTTTTCTCCCCGGGCCTCGCCGTCGAGGACGCGGACCTCATTCCCGGTCGAGGCGTGAGTCAACCAGGAGTCGCCGCCGTACCGGTTGTCTCCGCCTCCCTGGGCCGCGACCCCAACCGTCGCCCTGTCGCCCCGGGCCCAGCCGAACACCCGGTCGCCGATTTTCAGGTTATAGTTGATTCCTCCCGAGCCGATGGCGAGCTTCGGCTTTCCGTCCCAGGTCACGGCATACCCGCGCGCGGGCTGGGCCGGCGCGATCCTGCCCTGAACGGCGATGGTGAGCACCCTATCCTTGTTTGTCGAGATCGTTTGCGGCGTCGACTGATCCAGGGCTGCGATCCCGACGGCCGCCGCGAGGACCGTGCTGATGAACATCGCGGCCAATTTCCTCATGCTCATGCCTCCTCCTTCTCCGGCCGATTCGAAGCAGTCGGTTTCTGTTTAATCAGGTTGGTCTTTCGTCGGTTCTATCAAAGCGACCGGTCCCTGTCAAATCCGGCGAGGGCCGGCCGCATCCCCCCCAATCCGGGGCGCCGAAATGCTTTTTTTCGTGTTTTTGCGGAGGGCTGGAAAAGATCCACCCTTGAAACCTCATCCCGCGGGTGCCAGCCTTTTTAAGATGCCGGGGGCCGGCAATCAATACTTCGGGTCAGCGCCCGAACCGGATCCTCACCGGGTCGCCGGGCTTGGCTCCGAGAGCCTCGGCGGCGGACCCTTCCCTCACGGCGATTTCGATCAAGCCCTGGCTGTTGACCAAGAAAAAGGGACGGTCGTCCCTGACTTCGGAATAGGACGTGACGAACCGGTCGATCCGGTTCGATCCCAGATAAAGGACCGGTCCCGGCTTCGGTTTCGACGCTTTGCCCGAGGGGAACATGGCCGAAGGGACATTGGTCATCAGGTTGCCGAACCTGTCTTGATAAAGAATCTCGCCCGTGATCTCGAGTCCGGACCGGACGGGCGGTCGAATTTTTAAACGCTTGAAGCTTCCGACCTCCGGCCCGAATTCGGCCGGCGACACCCCCTGCGTCAGCCAGGCGGCGACGGGCGCCATCCTGTCTCTGGCCTCGAAAGTTGTCGTTTCCTCCGTGAGCCAGAACCGGCTCTGCGTAACTTTCCTGAGGCTTATATTTTCCTCGCCAACTAAAGGCAACGTCAGCAGTCCGTTGTCGGGAGCGATGAAAAAATATCGGGCGGTCTCGGCCAGAAGAATGGCCCGGCCGCCGGCGACCCCCGGGTCCACGACGGCCAGAAAAACCGTCCCCCCGGGGAAGTAAGCATAGCACGACATGAGGATGAAGCCCGCCGCCCGGATGTCGAAAGACGGCACTTCATGGGTGATGTCGATCGTTCGGGCTTCGGGGTTGATCTCGGCAATAACGGCTTTGAGGGAAGCGACAAAGAAGTCTTTTTCCCCGAAATCCGTCAGCAGGGCGATGAACCGCGTTGTCATGGGCTGTTCGATCCACATCCTAAGCTCAGTCCGAGACAAGGTCAACTCCATGAACTCGTCCCTCCCGGTGAGGCATTGACGATGCCGATGCGGGGCGAATGGCGGTTGACATTTCGGCCCGCCAGTTTCTATAATAGGAGCCGAAGGATGGGGGCGAACGGATTCGACGGGGATAGTGAGGCAGAGGCTGCATGTCGAGATTCCATCCACCTCGTAAAACGGTGGGCCCAAGTAAGTGCAGAAACACTGCCAGTTGCTGCCTAAGAGATAGGCATGCCGTTCCTCAGGTTCTCTCCTGCGGTTCCTGGGGAGCGTCGACCAGCAGGATAGCGAGCCCGGTGCGCCCTGAGCCTGGTGAGTGAAATGCTTCGAGGGCTGGTTTTGCGGTGCTTCTCCTCTTCGAGCGCCGCCGAACGAGATCAAGGAAGAGGATACGCATGTAGATGCTTCTTGCTGAATGTCTCCGGACGCGGGTTCGATTCCCGCCGCCTCCACCATCCTGAAGCCCAGGGAGAAATTGAGAGACGCTAGGACAACGCGGACGCGGCACTGGCTCTCGTTCTCTCTTTTCTTCTTCACCGCCCTGTCGCGGGCGGCGGCCCAGCCCGCGCTGAGGGCCCAGGCCCAGGATTACGAGAACTTCAGCCGCGTCATTCTGACCCTGCCGTCGCCGCTTCCGTTCAGCCTCGTCAAGGACGACAACCTGCTTCAGGTCCGGATTCCGACCGGCAACACGTTTAAGCTCAGAGTGGAGCCTGTCCGGAGCCGTTTCGTAAGCTCCGTCAGTTGGAACCGGTCCGGCGGCATCTACATCGTGGTCATCGAAGGCCGGCACGGCCGGTTCCGGCATGAATCGTTCCAGGTCGAAAAAAGACGGCAGCTCATCATCGACTTCTATGAGCAGGCCGAGCCGCCGCCTTCGCCGGCCCCGAAAGCCGTCGAGCCGCCGGCGGCTCCCGAGATCCCGAAACAGGCGCCGTCGCGTGACGAAGCGCCGCCCGCGCAGCCGGCTGTCCAGCCGGGACGGGCGGAAACGGAACCCGCCCGCTTGGTCCGCACCATCGTCATCGACCCCGGACACGGCGGTATCGAAGTCGGAGCCAAGGGGAAGTTCGGCGCCCTGGAGAAGGACGTCACCCTGGCCATCAGCCTGAAACTCAAGGCTCTGATCGAGAAAAACCTGGCCTACCGGGTGGAGCTGACCCGCGACAAGGACATGGACGTGCCGCTCGAGAACCGGGCCGCTCTTGCCAACAACAACCGGGCCGCGCTGTTCATCAGCGTCCACGCCAACGGGTCTCCCCGACGGAACGCCAAGGGCTCGGAGACGTTTTTCCTCAGCCTGAACGCCACCGACGAGGAAGCCCGGCGGCTGGCCTATCTTGAAAACAACTCCGCGCAGCCTGAAAAGCCCCTGGACACGGCCAATAGCGATGAGATCCAGATGATCTTGTGGGATATGGCACAATCCGCCTATCTCAAGCAGAGCCAGCGACTTGCCGAGATCGTGCAGGAAGAGCTCAACACCCTTCTGGGAACCGCCAACCGCGGCATCAAGCAGGCGCCGTTCAAGGTCCTGTCCGGCGTCGCCTGCCCCGCCGTGCTCGTGGAGGTCGCCTTCATCTCGAACCCGGACGAGGAAAAGGAGTTGGTCGCGCCCGGGTTCCAGGATAATGTGGCCCAGGCCATCTACCGGGGCCTCGCGAGCTTCATCAGGCTGTCGCCATGAAAAAAAGCAATACATCCGGCCCGGACATCCGCCGGGTGGCGCTGGTGGCCTTCCTGGCCATCGCCGTCACCGTGCTCGCGGTGGTCTTCTTCAGGGGCGGCAGGCAGGAGCCGGTCAGCGCGAATAAAGAGGTCCCCTCCAAGGGAACCGAGCGACTGGCCGCGGAGCCCGGCGACCTCCGGGTCGTGACTCTTTTCTTTGCCTCCGAAGACGACAACCTGCTCCATCCCGAGGAGCGAAAGATTCCCGCCGGCGCCTCGCCCGCCGAGGAAGCCGCCGAGGTCGTCCGGGAGCTCATCAAAGGTTCGAATGACAGCCTCCTGCCGGCTCTGCCCGCGGGCACCCGCCTCCGCCGGCTGTTCATCACCAAGGAGGGGATCGCCTACGTCGATTTCTCCAGGGAAATCGCAGGCCAGCCGGCGGGGTCTTCGGAGGAACTCGCCACGGTCTATTCCGTCGTGAATACGCTCGCCTACAATTTCAAGCCCATCAAGAAGGTCTTCATTCTTGTCGAGGGGGCCGAGAGGGAGACCCTGGGAGGGCACGTCAATCTCAGCGAGGCCTTCGTCCCCCAGTTCTCCCTTGACGCCCGGTGACGTCGATGAGACCGCTGCCCGTCGTCGCCATCCTGGGATTTCCCAATGTCGGAAAATCCACCCTGTTCAACCGCCTGCTCGGCAAAAAAAAGGCGCTTGTCCACTCGCTGCCGGGCATGACGCGCGACGCCGTTTCCGCCGTGGGCGTCCTGGGCGGGAAAAGGTTCATCCTGACGGACACGGGGGGGCTCGAGCCTGACGCCGGGGCGGCCCTGGGCGCCGCCGTGACCGAGAGGGCCTGGGCGGCCGCCCGCAAGGCGGATATCGTTCTCTTCGTCCTGGACGCGAAGCGGGAGATGAATGCGGCCGAGGAGGAGCTGTACGCTTCGCTGCGCAAGCTGGGCCGGCCCGTTCTCGTCGTCCTTAACAAGATCGATTCCGGGACGCAGGAGGCTCGGGCCGGAGAGTACTTCAATAGGCTCAGGGCGGCCGAGATCCACCCCATCTCGGCGGAGCACCTGAGAAACCTCGAGGATCTCGAAGCCGGCCTCGTCCGGCTCCTGCCGGCCCCGGATGCGTCGGCAGAACCTGCCGCGCCGCTCCGGTTGGCGATCATCGGCCGGACGAACGTCGGCAAATCCTCCCTCGTCAACCGTCTGGCCGGCGAGGAGAGGCTGATCGTCAGCCCGGCGCCGGGAACGACCCGTGACAGCACCGACACCTTCGTCGTGCGCGCCGGCAAGCTGTTCTGTCTCGTGGACACGGCCGGGATGCGGCGCCTGAACCGGGCCCGCGACGAGCGGGAGCAGGCGGGGATCATCAAGGCGAAAAAGGATATCGGACGGGCCGACGTCCTGTGCGTGGTGATGGACGCCCGGGAGTTCCCGACGCGCCAGGACGCGACCATTGCGTACTTGGCGGATCAGTCGGGAAAGCCGCTCCTCCTGGCGCTCAACAAATGGGACCTCATCCCCCAGGGCGAATCCGCCCAGACGCTCAAGAACGTCATCTTCGACCGCCTGTCGTTTGTCAGCTACGCGCCGCTTCTTTTCGTCTCCGCCCTGACGGGGAAGGGAGTTGTCAAGATCCTCGACACGGCCGAGGAAGTTTATAAAAGCGGGTCGCACCGCGTGGAGACGCCCCGGCTGAATAAATTCCTGGAGGAATTCACGGCCGAGCGCCAGCCCCTGACCCGGGCCAAGCGCGAGATCAAGTTCCGCTACATGACCCAGAAGGGCGTGCTGCCGCCGACCTTCATCGTGTTCGCCAACAGGTCGGCCGCGCTGCTCCCCTCCTACGAGCGGTATTTCATCCAGGCGCTGCGCGGGCGGTTCGGGTTCCGGGGAACGCCGGTGCGGCTCTTGATCCGGGAGAGCTAGGTGGAGATGCCGGCCGGCCGGGAAGTTTTCTTGACTTGGGCTGTATGAATATTATAAATTAATCCGTCGACATCTCGGCGATGATACGGTAAGGAGGCAGCGATGCGTCAGAAGCGACTCGGTTTCGCACTCATGGCCATACTCGCGTTTTCCCTGGTGCTCGTCTTCACCAGTTGTGAAAAGCTCAGCGTGAGTCGTCTCAGGGCCAACTATCATTTCAACAAGGCCAATCAATTCTTCAAAGACGGCAAATTCCGAAGAGCCATCACGGAATATGAGGTAACCCTGAAATATAACCCCCAGCTAATCGAGGCCAACCGGTTCCTGGGCGAGAGCTATAAAAGCCTCTTCAAGCCGGGCACCGATACCCCCGAGAATAAGGACGTCGCCAACAAGGCGCTCGAGGCCTTCACCAGGGCCTACGAAGCCAATCCCACAAATAAAGAAATCATCTTCTCCCTCGGCGACATGTACGATAAGCAGAGGGACTTTCCCAATGCGGAGAAGTACTTCCTCAAGATTCTCGACCTCGATCCGAGCAACATGAGCAACTTCTACGTCGTCGCCGAGTTCTACAAGAGATACGCCGGCGAAAACGAGGCCCTTCGCTCCAAGGCGGAATCGATGTACCTGCGCAGGATCGAGCTCGACCCGGAGAACCCGCAGGGCTATGCCTACATGGCCAACTATTTCGAGAACCTCACGCCCACACCAGAGGTCTTCGACCAGGCGAACGAGTACTGGAAGAAGCGGATCGACCTCGAGCCCAAAAGCGCCGAGGCCTGGCTGGCGATGGGCGTCAACCGGTGGTCGAGGTCGTACCGTTTCCAGAACCTCCCCGCGGCCGAGCGGTTGAAGGCGGCGCTGGAAAGCCTGAACGCGCTGGAGAAGGCGAACTCGCTCGACCCGGATTATCCCGAGCCCTACAGCTGGCTGAGCGTTCTCCACCGCAGCGTCCTTTCGAAGCTCGAGCCCGCTAAGGAGTCCCGCCACAATGCCGAGGCCGACCGGGCCATCGAAAAGTTCAACGATATGCGGAAGCGGGCGGCCGAAAAAAAGAAGCTCGAGCAGGAGCTCAAGAAGACCGGATAAGGGTCTGCGCTATTCCGGCTGAAGCGCGGGCCGGCGCCCGCGCCCGGCGTCCTGGGGGCCTACTTCATCCTTTTCCCGCGCGCCCGGGTCATGACCTTCGTGTTCCTGTTCGTTTTCATCCGGGTTGTGCCCGTTCCCGCGGCCCTCGTCCTGGGTTTCTGGTTCCTGGCCCAGGTCCTGAACATCGGACTGGGCGGCGGGGTGGCCTGGTTCGCCCACATTGGCGGGTTTTTAGCCGGGATCGCCCTGGTCCTGGCCCACCGGCGGCTCCGGCCGCGGCGGGCCTGAGTCAATTGACAATTGCCCCGGGATTTAGTATTGTAATGGATCATTTTGCTGGTATAGACTTTAAGTAAGTCATTCCTAAACCTGGGATTCTAAGGAACTGTGTGATGAAAACTTTTGTCCCTAAGGATGTCGAAAGAAAGTGGTGGCTGGTCGATGCCGATGGGAAGGTCCTGGGACGTTTGGCCACCCGGGTGGCCGTGCTCCTGCGCGGTAAGCACAAGCCGCAGTTCGCGGATTTTGTCGATACCGGCGACTTTGTCGTCGTCATCAACGCCGAAAAAATCAGTGTCACCGGCCGGAAAACGGATGAGAAGGTCTATTATTCCCACTCCCAGTACCCGGGAGGGTTGAAGACCAAGACCCTCAAGGACGTTCTTGAGAAGGAGCCGGAAGAGGCGATCCGGAAGGCCGTCTGGGGCATGATCCCCAAGAACAAGCTCGGCCGGCACGTCTTCAAGAAGCTGAAGGTCTACCGCGGCCCCAACCATCCGCACGAGGCCCAGCGTCCGGAAGCCTACAAGTTCTAGGAGGCACTTTGAGCTTAATCCAGTACTACGGAACAGGCAAACGTAAGACTTCCGTGGCCAGGGTCTTCCTGCGCTCCGGAAAAGGGGACATCTCGCTGTTCGTGAACAAGCGGTCCCGGCCGTTCGGCGATTATTTCCATCTCGATTCGTACAAATACATCATCCGGCAGCCTTTGCTGCTGACGGATACCGAGAGCAAGTTCGACATTTTTCTGCGGGTCAGCGGCGGCGGCGCCAAGGGACAGGCGGAGGCCATCCGGCTGGGGATCTCCCGGGCCTTGATCGAGTTCAACCGCGAGCTCAAGCCGACCCTGAAGGATGCGGGCCTGCTGACGCGGGATTCCCGCATCAAAGAGCGCAAGAAGTACGGGCTGTTGGGCGCGCGCAAGGCGCCCCAGTACCACAAGCGCTGAGGGAGGATTCACGGTGGTTTCCGTAACGATGAAAGAGCTCCTCGAGGCCGGCGTTCATTTCGGCCACCAGACCAAGCGCTGGAACCCCAAGATGAAGGAATACATCTTCGGCCAGCGCAACGGCATCTACATCATCGACCTTCAGAAAACGATCAAGGTCTTCAAGGAGGCGCTTCAGTTCGCCAAGAGCGTCGCGGAGTCGAACAGGGACATCCTGTTCGTGGGAACGAAGAAGCAGGCGCAGGACATCATCCGCGAGGCCGCCGGCCGCTGCGAATGCAGCTATGTGAATCAGCGCTGGCTGGGCGGGCTGCTGACGAATTTTCCCGTCGTCCGGGCGAGCGTCGAAAAGCTGATCGAGCTCGACGAAATGCGCGAAGACGGCCGCTGGGATCTCTTCTCCAAGAAGGAACAGTCCAAGATGGAGAAGCACTACAAGAAGCTGGCCAAGAACCTGGGCGGCATCCGGAAGATGACGGAACGCCCCGGCGCCATCTTCGTCATCGACTCGGCCAAGGAGGAAATCGCCATCTTCGAAGCCCGGAAGCTGGGCATCCCGGTCATTGCGGTGGTCGACACCAACGGCGACCCCGAGGACGCCGATTACCCCATTCCCGGAAACGACGATGCGGTGCGCGCTATCGAGCTGTTCACGTCCAAGGTTGCCGAGGCGGTCACCGAGGGCAGGAAGAGCCGCGCCGAGAAAGAGCTCGAGGCGGCCAAGAGGGCCGAGGAAACCGTCGAGGCCAAGGCCGGAACGGCCGGCGAAGCCGAGAAAGACGAGGCGGAGCGGGCGTAGGGCGGGTCGGCAAGGAGATCAGAGATGGAAATCACGGCGGATAAGGTCAAGGAGCTCCGGCAGAGGACCGGCATCGGGGTCATGGAGTGCAAGGAGGCCCTTCAGGAGTGCCTGGGGGACATGGACAAGGCCATCGAGGCGCTCCGGAAAAAGGGCTATGCCCGGGCGCAAACCCGGATGGACCGGGAGGCCTCCCAGGGTCTCGTTTACGCCTATATCCACCTGGACGGCAAAATCGGCGTCCTCGTCGAGGTCAACTGCGAGTCGGATTTCGTGGCCCGGAACGACGAGTTCCGCGAGCTGGCCAAGAACGTCGCCATGCAGATCGCGGCGGCCAGCCCCCGTTACGTCGCCTCCGCCGACGTGCCGGCGGCCGAGCTGGAGCAAGAGAGAGAGATCATCCGAGCCCAGCTCAAGGACATGAACAAGCCGCCCCAGATCATCGAAAAGATCGTCGAGGGCAAGCTCAAGAAGTACTTCGAGGAAGTCTGCCTGCTCGACCAGCCCTACATCAAAGACGACAAGATGACCATCCAGCAGCTCATCTCGTCCTATATCAGCAAGTTCGGAGAGAACATCAAGGTGAGACGGTTCGCCCGGTTCGAGCTGGGCAAGAGCTGATAGATCCACCGATGGCTAGCCATAAGCCGGCCTACAAGAGAATCCTCCTCAAACTCTCCGGAGAGTCCCTCCTGGGCCCGGCCGGCTTCGGCATCGATTTCGACCGCGCCCGGTCGATCGCCCGGGAGATCAAGGACGTACGCGCCCTGGGCGTCCAGGTCGCGATCATGATCGGCGGGGGGAACATCTTCCGGGGCGCCCGGCTCACCGAGGCCGGCATGGACAGGGCGTCGGCCGACCAGATGGGGCTGCTGGCCACGGTCATCAACGGGATCGCCCTCCAGGAGGCCCTGGACCAGGAGGGGCTTCAGACCCGCCACGTCTCCGCGATCGAGATCAAGGCCCTGGCCGAACCCTTTATCCGGCGGCGGGTCATCCGGCACCTGGAGAAGGAACGGGTCATCATCTTCAGCGCCGGGATCGGCAGCCCGTATTTCACCACGGATACGGCCGCGGCTCTCCGGGCCCTGGAGATCAAGGCCGACGTCATCATGAAAGCCACCAAGGTGGACGGCGTTTACAGCGCCGACCCGTTCATCGACAAAACCGCCAAGAAATTCGGGACCATCGGCTATCTCGACATCATCCGCCGGCGGCTCAAGGTCATGGATGCCACCGCGATCTCCCTCTGCCGGGAGAATAATATGCCCATCCTGGTGTTCAACCTCAATAGGCACGGCAACATCAAAAGGGCCGTCCTGGGCGAGAAGGTCGGGACCCTGGTTCACGGGAAGAGGGGAAAACATGGTCAAAGATAGCTTGAAAGTCCTGGAAAACAAGATGAAGGTTTCGGCCGAGCACTTCCGCCGGGACCTCTCCAAGCTGCGCACCGGCCGGGCCAGCCTCAGCCTGTTCGAGGATATCAAGGTCGACTACTATGGCGTGCTCACACCCATCAACCAGCTCGCCAGCCTGGGGATTCCCGACCCGACCCTGATCACCGTCCAGCCCTGGGACCCGACGCTCCTCGAGCCGATCGACAAGGCCATCCGGGCGGCCGACCTGGGCCTCAACCCGATCAATGACGGCAAGACGCTGAAAGTCCCGATCCCGCCCCTCGACGAGGAGCGGCGGCGCGAGATGGCCAAGCGGATCAGAAAGATGCTCGAGGAGGAGAAGACGACGCTCCGGAACATGCGCCGCGAAACCAAGGACGAGATCGAGCAGTTCGAGAAAGACAAGAAGATTACCGAAGACGACAAGTTCAACGGGCTGGAGCAGATCCAAAAGCTCATCGACGACTTCACCAAGAAAACCGAGGACGTGGCCGCCGCCAAGGAAAAAGAAATCCTGGAACGGTAGCCTCGCGCCCCCACACCATAAACTAAAAAACGGGTCCTGTCACGGCGCGTCCCCTTAGTGGCTCAGCCCATGAGCTCGAAGGGCCGCAAATTTGCCCGCTTGTTTTTTTAGCGAGCCGCTTGTTTTATCGAGTCCCCCGTATCATCGATGATCTCGGTGCCCTCCGGGACCTTGACCTCGAACGTCGAGGGCTTGAGGCGGGGGTTGACCTTGATTTTGCGAAAAACGAACTCCTGCCGGCTCCCGGCCCAGTCCAGAGTGACGATCCTGTCGATCAACCAGGTCCGGCCGTCGAGCTCGAGCAGGATGTGGGCGAAGTCGCCCTCCTGCCTGGGCACGAGCTTGATCTGGACCGTTGATTTCAAACCGGTCGGGAACTCGGCCGGCTCGATGAGGTAATCATCCTCAAGCTTCGCCCGGCCCGTCAGCAGCGCAAATACGGCGGCATTCTGCTGCTCGGGCGACAGGGCGTAACGGATAAGCTGGTTGTCCTCGGGGACGTAGTTCCAAACCCGCCCCTCCTTGAAGACGAAGACCTGCGGCTCCGGATCATCGTATTCCCAGCGCATCCTATCGGGTTTCTGGAAATAGAACTTCCCCGTTTCCCGGAGCGGCGTGGCGATGACGGCCGAGGCGTGCTCCTGCTCGAAGTCGGCCTGGAGCGACCGGAGCGAAGCGAAGGCGGCTTCCAGGTTCCGGACGGCCTGTTGGGGCGTCACTTCAGGGTAGGCCGCCGCCCCGGCGGAAATCGCCGCCGCCAGCGCCGTGCCCAGGAAGAGTATCCTCGTCCTCAACGATAACATGATTACCTGCGAATTATATTTCAAAAACACGGCTCGCTCAAACTCCGGCTTGGTCTGCCATCAAGGGACGGCTGAAGCGACCATTGAAGGTTTAGCCCTGCCGAAGCATTCTTCGAGGGAATGCTGCCTTGGGGACGGCGAGTATGTATTGAGCTCAAAACGATAATAAGGCAGCCCCACCTGTTAAACTGGGATATAGCTTGTGGCCATAGAATCTGACACGCGAGTTACGCAGCCGCTGAGAAGAATCTGAGGCAGCGGCGTTAAAAACCTGAACGGGAGCGAAGCGGTCCCTTGATGGCAGGCCGAATTGCCAAATTTACTGCGCCCGTGCTTTCTGCTATAAATTCCGGCATGCGGCCGGAGTTCTTTGTTTTTCTGGCGCTCTACCTGGCCCTGCTCGTGGCCATCGGCCTCGGTTTCTCCCGGCGCATGAAGAGCCTGGAGGATTTTTTCCTGGCCTCGCGGTCGCTGCCGGCTTGGCTCATATTCCTTTCTTTGACGGCCTCCTGGTTCGGAGCGACGTCGATCCTCGTCACGACCGGCGATGCCTACAGGCGCGGCCTGGGCGCCATCTGGCTCGTTGGCGTTCCGGCGATCGTGACCGTTCTTATTTTCGGGGTTTTCCTTGCCGGACCGATCCGGCGCCTCGACATCGTCACCCTGCCGGACCTGGTCGAAAGGAGATATGGGCAAACCGTCCGCCATTTCGCCGCCCTGCTCATCTTCTGGTACATGGTTGTGCTGGCATCCTCCCAGATGGTGGCGCTGGGACAATTCCTGAGTCCCTTCCTCAATGTCCCCTATGTCTGGAGCCTGGCCGCGGGCACGGGCGTCGTGCTCATCTATCTGCTGAGGGGCGGCCTGTTCTCCGTCGTGGCCACGGATGTCATCCAGTGTCTTTTCCTGAGCGGAGGGGTGCTCGGGCTGGCAGCTTATCTCGGCCGGAGGACGCCGGCAGCCGGGATCCCGGGCGCGGGCGGGACTGCCTCTGAAGGCCTGCTTGATCCATTCTCCAGCCTCGGGTCCGACCTTCTGATTGCCGTCTCTTTCGTCCTCGCCTGGACGATCTCGCCCATCGCCTGGCAAAGGGTCCAGGCGGCCGGGACCGTGAAAAAGGCCAGGCAGGGATTTTTCGCGGCCGCCGGGGCATTCGTCATTCTCTATGGTCTGGTCGTGCTGATCGGAATTCTGGCCAGGCCGGTTCTTGATTCCCGCGAACTGAGCCATCCGCTCATCTCCGAGCTCATCTTGTCGGAGGTGGGGCGATGGCTGGGGGGCATCCTGTTTGTGGCTGTGGTCGCCGCCATCCTCTCGACCCTGGACACCGCGGTAAACGCCGGCGCCCTCACCCTGACCCGTGATATCTACTTCCGGCTCGTCCCCCGCGGCGCTCGCGGTCATCTCCCCGAGGTCGGGGCCGGCCGCGCCGCCACCGTCGTGATGGCCGCGCTGTCCTTCCTAGTCGCCACGCGGTTCCAGAGCATCCTGGCGGCGTTGGGGCTGTCCTCCGAGATCATGGCCGAGGGGCTCTTTGTCCCCGGCATCGCCATGATCTGGCTCCGCGACAGGCGGCCGCTCGCCGGCGGGTTGAGCCTGGCTCTGGGCGGCGGGTTCGCCCTGGCCGGTTTCCTGTCCGCGTTGCGTGTCTTGCCCGTGCGCCTTCCCGCCTGGCCGCATTCGGTGCCCTATGGCGTCGGCCTCAGCCTCGCCGGGTTCATCGTCGGCTACGCCCTGGATTCCCTCCGCCTCCACGGCAGACCAAGGTGAGGCACCGAGTTATGTTTTGGCGGGGTTCGTGCTATATTGGGGCCCGATGACACGCTGGGAGAACTTCCGCTGGGGCGCCATCGGAGTCCTGGGCAGGCGACTGCTGGGCGTCTGGCTGGGCTCATGCCGGGTCAAGACGCTGGGGCTCGAACGGTACGAACAGGCCCGGCGGGACGGCCGGCCCGTCATCATCCTGATCTGGCACGGGCGGCTCCTGGTCGCCCCCTATTTTTTCCGCAAGCGCGGCATCGCCGCCTTGGTCAGCCCCAGCCGGGACGGTGAATTCATCGCCCGCATCGTGGGGGGATGGGGATTCCGCGTCATCCGCGGCTCGAGCTCCCATCCGATAATCCGGGCCTGGGCGAAGATGAAGGAAGACCTGGGGAGCGGCGGCGAGCTGATTATCATTCCCGACGGTCCCCGGGGGCCGGACAGGAAGCTCAAGTCCGGAGCGCTCAAGCTGGCCAGGGACACCGGCGCCCTCCTCGTCCCGTTCTCGTTCTCCGCCTCGAGGAAGCGGTTCCTCAGGAGTTGGGACAGGTTCCTCCTCGTTGGCCCGTTTTCGAGGATCGCCGCGGTCTGCGGGAAACCGGTCGCCATTTCTCCCGACGCCGGTGATGATGCGCTGGAGAAGCTCCGGGAGGACATCGAGCTGGCCCTGACGGCCCTCGACGCCGAAGCCGACGCCTGCTTTGAACCGGGCGGCTCTGCCCCGCGGGGCTGACGGCGGCGGGCGGCCGATCCGGGGGCCCAAAGCCGCCTATTCCGTCAGGCCGGGATTTGTGCTATAAGGACTCAAGATTAAGCCTGATCCTTACAGGAGGGAAAAATGTTTCGCCGACTTGGACTTTTCATCACCGTTGCTGCCCTGTTCATGTCCAGCTCGCCGCGGCTGTCCGGACAAACGGCCGCCGATTTCATCCGGCAGGGGGATGAACAATATGCCCAGTTCAACGATGCCCTGGCTCTCGAGGAGTACCTGAAAGCCGCCCAGGCCGAGCCGGAAAATTACGAGGCGCTCTGGAAAACGGCCCGGGCTTACTATGACGTGGCCGACCGGATGACGACGGCCGACTCCAAGGCCGCCGACGAGCAGCGAAAAACCTTCGGCCAGTCCATGAGCTCCGCCCGCCAGGCCATCAAGGTCGACCCGAACGGGACCTGGGGCCATTTCTTTCTCTCCGCGGCCTGGGGCAAGTACGTCCTGACTCAAGGGAAAAAAGAGCAGGTGAACGCCTCGAAACAGATCCGGGCCGAGATCGACAAGGCCATCGCGGCCGACCCGAACAACGACCTCGCCTACCACGCGCTCGGCCGCTGGCACCGGCGGATGGCCGAGATCGGCGGCGCCCAGCGCTTTTTCGGCGGCCTCCTCTACGGCAGCATTCCCAAGGGCACGCTCGAAGATTCCGAGAAAAACATGCAGAAGGCGATCGAGCTCAACCCCAACTACACCAATCACCACCTCGAGCTCGGCCGCACCCACCTTGGCATGAAAAAAACCGACCTCGCCAAGCAGGAATTCCAGAAGGTGCTCGAGCTCCCCGAGACGACCTCCAAGTGTCCGATGTTTAAGAAGGAAGCCCAGGCCGAACTTGACGCCTTGAGCAAAAAGGGGAAGTGACTCGGCCCCGTTTCACTCCGAGAAGACCTGGGCCTCGAACACCTCGATCTTGGCGCCCCGCTTCCAGGCAGTCTCGTCCAGCCCGGCCTTGAGACAGCCATGCCGGAGGTAGGTTTCCCGGTCCCAGTTATACTCTCCGGGCACCTGGGGAAGAAGGAGGCCTTTGCAGAGGCCCTGTGAAATGATGATGCCGTGTCGTCCCACCTCGACGTCCTTCGGGTCCTTGACGGCCTCCGGAAGCGTTAGCACGGAGATCTCGATCTTCGTGCGGGGAAGCTCCTCGACGCGGAGGGGCGCGAAACGGAAGTCCTGGGTAGCGGCGGCCGCGGCCATTTCGACGATGGCCTTATAGAGCGGCTTGTGGGGCATAGGATACCCGATGCAGCCGCGAAGCTCGCCGTCGACCTTGAGGCTGACGAAGGCACCCCGTTTATCCAGGTATTTTTTATCGGTGACCTTGGGGACCGGCCGGTCCCCGCTTTTGAGGGTTTCCTCGATCGACCGGCGCGCCAGCCGCAGGAGAAAACTCTGCTCTTCCGGACCGAAAAGGCCTTTCACGGCTTCCTCCTGGCCAGGGGGATGGGAGAAAGAAAAAACCGGCCGTCGTATTCCATGACGCCGGCCCTGACGGCCAGCCGGCCCGGGCGGACCGCCGGCCCGGAGACGCGCAGGAAAAGCTTGCCGAAGGCGAACGGTTGAAGGATACCTCCCGGTCCGGGCTTGGGGTTCCGGGCGGCGTAGAACCCGATGATCCGGCCGTCAAACAGGCCGTCGAGCTTCCGGAGCCGGGCGGCCGCCGGGAATGAGCGCCCGCCGAGCGGGAAAATCCGGGCGACGAAGTATCTTGGTCCGCGCCGGTGTCCGAGCAGCAGCCCGCGGCGGCTTTCGGCTGGATTGACGAGCGATGCGGCCCTGAGCCCGGCCTCCGCCTCCCTCGCGATAAAGACATCCATCAAATAAATTATATCAAAACAGGACGGGTTCTTCACCTCGAAACGAGCAGCAATAGCTTTGTAGCAATAGAGAAAAATCATCGCCGGGACTCGGGGGTGCGCGAAGAGGGTCATCCGGGGGCGGGCGGGCACGGTTCTTCGAAGAGGCGAGCGGGCCGAGGACTAAGCGGATTTCCGCGCCCTGACCATCAGGCTGTAGCCTTTCTCGAAGACCAGGAGCCTGTCCATCTGGGAAAGGAGCCAGACCAGGGGATACACCAGCGTATAGACGTTGAAGAGGCCGGCTTGGGCGCTGAACTCGTCTTCGGAGGCGGGCCGGATGTGGCCGTCTCTTGTCTTCTCCGGCGCCGCCGGCGCCAGGAGCTTGATATAGACGAAATTGAGGAGAAGCTCGAAGAACTCGGAGAAAAACCGGGAATAGTCGACGCTGTCCACAAGTTGCAGCGAGACACGCGCCAGCTTCCCGTCCAACCCGGCGAGAGAGTATCCCTCCCGCTTGTGGCCGAAGAGCTCGAGCTTCAGGCCGAGGGCCGCCCGGAGCTTGTGGAGAAGAAAAAAAGGGCCGGTCTGGGGTGTGACCAGAATGATCTCGCCCCCCTTCTTGAGCACCCGGGAAATCTCCTCCAGGACGCGGTCGTCATCGTCGACATGTTCCAGATAATCGAGCCCGACGACGAGGTCGAAGGTCCCGTCGCGAAAAGGCAACGCCGTTCCGGCGAGCGCGACCAGGTTGTTCTTGAGGAGATCCCGGGCCGTCCTGACGTTGGCCAGGTCCTCGTCGGCGCTTACCCAGAATCCGCCCTTCCGGCGGACAAAATAGCTCAAGATCCCCTGGGCGCAGCCCAGGTCGAGGGCGACCCGCGAGCCCCCGGCGGCGATAAAGCGATCGAGGAGACGGATCTTGATTTTTTTCTTGAGGGATTTCTTGAGCAGCCGGAGCTGCCAGGGCTCGCCGTTCATCGCCGCGATTATAGGGCGTCACCCCGGAAAACACAACCGCCCCGCCCGGCTTGACTTGGCTTGAGGGCGGGATTTATGATTGTCCTAAAGCGATGCTGAAATACAAGCTCGTCGTCGTGGGGCCGCTGGAGACGAACTGCTATCTCGCCTACTGCGACGAAACCCTGGAGTGCGGCGTGATCGACCCCGGGGCCCAGCCCGAGCGCATTTTCCCGGCCATCGTCGAATGCGGGCTCAAGCCCGTGGTCATCCTCAACACCCACGGGCACATCGACCACATCGGCGCCAACCGGGATATCAAGGAGAAGTTCGGCATCCCGCTCTGCATCCACGCGCTCGACAGCCCGCTCCTCGAAAAAAACCAGCAGTTCGAGCTCAGCCTTTTCCTGGGGGCCCAGGAATCGCCCCCGGCCGACCGGCTGCTCAAGGACGGCGAGTCCATCGACTTCGGCAGGTGCCGGCTCGCGGTGATCCACACGCCCGGCCACAGCCGCGGGAGCGTCGGCTTCTTCGGGGAGAACATCCTGTTTTCCGGCGACACGCTCTTCAACGGCGGGGTCGGCCGCACCGACCTCCCGGGGGGCTCGACGAGGGACCTGGAGGTATCGATCCGGGAGAGAATCCTCACCCTGCCCTCAGGGACCGTCGTCCTGCCCGGCCACGGCCCCTGGACGACGATCGGCGAGGAGAGGGAATCGAATCCTTTCCTAGGATGAAGAAAGCCCGGTCCGCGGCCGAGGACGTCCTCCGGCTCTTCCTCGATTATCTGTCGGTCGAAAAGGGCCTCTCGGCCAATACGATCGTCTCCTACGGCCGCGACCTCAACAAGTATATCTCCTTCCTGCGGAGGCACAAGGTCGATTGGGCGCGCGCCGACGAGGCGACGGTCGCCCGATTCATTCGTGACGAGAGCCGGGCCGGACTTCAGGCGCGCTCCCTGGCCCGGTTGATTTCGGCGCTGAGGACATTCCACAGGTTCCTGGCGCTCGACGGTTTCATCGGAAAAGACCCGACTTCCAGCCTGTCCTCGCCCAAGACCTGGCTCAACCTCCCCAAGTTCCTGACCGTCCCCGAAGTGGAGGGGCTGCTCCGCCAGCCCGACCTGAACGATCCCGGCGGCGTGCGGGACCGGGCCATGCTGGAGGTCTTGTACGCGACCGGGCTGCGCGCCTCCGAGATCGTCAATCTCAAGCCCGCGGACATCAATATCGATGAAGGCTACGTCGTCTGCCGGGGCAAGGGTGGTAAGGAGCGGGTCGTTCCCGTCGGCGGTGCGGCCGCCGCCGCCGTCCGCCTCTACCGCGACGAGGTCCGGCCCGGGCTGGACAGAAAATCGAGCCCGGCGCTGTTCTTGACGAGGCGGGGGGACCCGTTCACCCGGCAGGGCTTCTGGAAAATGCTGGCCGGGCACGCCCGGCGGGCCGGCCTGTCGGCCGAGGTCAGCCCGCACGTCCTCCGGCATTCCTTCGCCACTCATCTTCTGGAGAGGGGCGCGGACCTGCGTTCGGTGCAGCTCATGCTCGGGCACAGCCAGATCACGACCACCCAGATCTACACCCACGTGACCCGGGAGCGCCTCCGCCAGGTCTACGACAAATTCCACCCCCGCGCCTGAGCCGGCGCGCGGAAAAAGCAACGGGCCCTTGACAATACGGACTCAGACTGCTAGCATAAGAGACCTAAACTCGGCAGTTTAGTTTATAAACCTACCGGTTTTTAACCTATCCCGAGAGCAAAATATGGTCAAGAAAGCTTTACAGCAAGAGCGCGAAGAATGGCGGCGCCGGGAGTACCGACGCCTCATCCTCAAGGCCGCCGAACGGGTGATCGTGAGCAAGGGCCTGGGCGCGACGACCATGGATGATGTGGCCCGCGAGGCGGAATTCTCCAAGGCCACTCTCTATCACTACTTCGCGGGCAAGAGCGGCCTCCTGCTCGAGATCCTGGCCAACTTCTTCGACGAAATCGCTCAGGGCTTCCAGGAGATCAGCCTGGCGTCCGGGAGCGCCCGGGAAAAGATGAAGGAAGGCATCCGCTTCTATCTCGAGTACAACGAACAAAAGGAAAACGTCGCCCGGATGCTCATGTTGGACAGAGAATTCCGGAAGAAGATGAGCATCTTCGTGGCCGATGAGCGGCGGCTGACCTCGGATGCCGACCTCAAGTTCCTGGACGAGATGAAGCTCCGGCGCAAGGGTATTCTCGACAGCGTGGCCCGGATCATCGAAGAGGGTATCGGATCCGGGGAGTTCCGCAAGGTCGATGTGGCGGGAGCCGTGACCGTCCTTGAGGCCACGCTCCAGGGGTACTGTCATCTTCGCTCCTGGCATGACCCTGCTTACACTATCCGGGAAGCCACCGATTTTATCTCCGATTTCATCCTGAGGGGTATTGAAACGGCCGGCACCGAAAGGAAAGGAGTATCCCGATGAAACGAACCGTGCTCGTGATATTGGCAGGCTGGCTCGTCTGGGCGCCGGGCCGGGTGGCCGTCGCCCAGGACAACCCTGAGGAAAAGGTCACGCTGACGCTCGAAAAAAGCATCAGCCTGGCGCTCTCCCAGAACCCGTCGTACCTGGCTTCCCAGGAACGGGTGAGCGCGGCGCAGTCCCGCGTGAGACAAGCCGCGGCCCAGTTCTTCCCCAGCTTGGACGCCATCGGACAGAACAACCTGGACCGGAAGGTTTTCACCCTGGAGTTCCCCTCCTTCGTGCCGGGGGGGCGGCCGCAGCGTGTGGCGATCGATTTCACCAAGAACTATCAGCTCACGCTGAACCTGAGCGTACCCCTCTACACTGGCGGGCGCCTGAGCGCCGCCTACAAGCAGGCCCGTTACGGCCTTCTGGCCTCGCAGGAATCGGTGCGCCAAACGAACCAGGAAACCGTTTTCAACGTCAAACAGGCCTTCTTCAATTACCTGGTGGCCAGGGAGTACGTCAAGGTCACGGAGGAAGCCCTGAGCCTGGCTGAGAAGACCTTGGGGAACGTCAGGAATATGTACGAAGTCGGCATCGCCTCCCGGCTCGACCTGCTGCGGGCCGAGGTCAGCGCCGCCAACCTGAAACCGCCCGTGATCCAGGCGCGGAACAACGTCAAGATTGCCGAAGCCGGGCTCAAGACGGTGCTGGGGCTGGATGTCTCCCGGCCGGTCGAGATCGTCGGCGAGCTGACTTACGAGCCGGTCGAAGTCGACCCGGCGGCGAGCCTGACGAGCGCCCTGGCCAACCGTCCCGAGCTCAGCCTCGTCAACTACCAGAAGATGATTGCCGAGGAGATGCGCAAGATGGCCGTCGCGGGGGGGCTCCCGACGGTGGCCATCGCCGGCAACTATAATTATTGGGGGAATTATCTCAAGTTCACGAGGGGCAGCTGGGAGAGCTTCTATTCGTTCAACCTGGTCGTGAATGTGCCGATCTTCAAGGGCTTTCAGACGCCGGCCCAGGTCGCCGAGGCCAAGGCCGCGATCCGGGAGATCGAACAGACCCGGAAAGGACTCACCGACGCCATCAAGTTTGAAATCGAAGCGTCCCTGCTCAACCTGGACCAGGCCCGGGAATCGCTCCTGTCCCAGGAAAAGAATATCGAGCAGGCCCTGGAGGGCGTGCGCGTGGCCGACCTCAACTACAGCGAGGGTCTGGCGACGATCCTCGACGTCGATGCCGCCCATGTCGCCCTCAGCGAGGCCAGGACCAACCGGCTCCGGGCGGTCTACGATTTTGAAATCGCCCGGGCCATGCTGGACAAGGCCATGGGTCTGAGCTGGAAACGCGCGGAATAGATACGTTTCAAGGAGGATGAGATGAGACATGTAAAAATCTTGAGCCTGATAGCTGCGGCGGGGATGCTGGCCGCGGGCCCGGCCTGCAAACAGGCGGCCAAGCCGGCCGCCAAGGCGGCGGTCTTCGGGGCCGCCCCGGTCAAGGTGTTCAAGGTCGGCCGTCGCCGGATTTCCGAAAAGCTTTTCTATACCGGAACCATCGAGGCCCGGCAGAAGATCAATATCATGCCCGATGTCGGCGGCAAGATCGCGAAGATCTACGTGAACGAGGGAGACCGGGTCGCCAAGGGCCAGCTCCTGGCCGAAATGGACACGGAAGCCATCGTCCTCCAGCTCAAGCAGGCCGAGGCCGCCCAGGCCGTGGCCGAGGCCAGCTACGCCAACGCTAAGACCAACCTGGAACGGATGGACCGGCTGTCCAAGGAAAAGGCGGTTTCGGACCAGCAGCACGAGCAGGTCAAGCTGGCCTACGACGCGGCCGCCGCCCAACTGGCCCAGGCCCAGGCCGGCGTCAACCTGGCCCGGCACGCCCTTAATGTCTCCATCATGAAGGCGCCCTTCGCCGGCGTCATCGCCTCGAAGAACGCCGAGGAGGGCGACGTCATCAACCCGATGATGGGCTCGATGTCGGCGACGAGCGGCGTCCTGACGCTGGTCGATTTTTCGCGGGTCAAGATCCAGGTCGAAGTCTCCGGCACGGACATCCAGCGCATCCAGAAGGGTCAGGCCGCCCTTCTCGAATGCCCGTCCCTCCCCGGGCAGACATTCAAGGGCACCGTGAGCGTCGTCAACCTGGCCGCCGACCCGCAGACGAAAAAATTCGGGATCGAGCTGGCGGCCGATAACCCTGACCTGGCGCTCCGGCCGGGCACCTTCGGCCAGGTCGTTATCGAGGTCAGCACCCACGAAAGCGCCCTGGTCATTCCGCAGAAGTCCGTTCTTGAAAATAAGTACGTTATGGTCGCCCGGGATGGCAAGGCCGTGAAAGCGGAAATCGTCCTCGGGCTCCAGAACACGACCCTGGTCGAAGTGACCGGCGGCCTCAACGAGGGGGATATGGTCATCGCCGAGGGCAACTTCGGCCTCGAGGACGGGGCTCCCATCGAAATCACCGGTGAGGTTCAGCCATGAAGCTCCCTGAATTCTCGGTCAACAAGCGCGTCACCACCTCGATGATGGCCATGATCCTGGTGGTGGTGGGCTTCATCGCGTTTTCCAGGCTGGGCCTGGATTTCTTTCCGGATCTTGAATTTCCGACCGTCTCGGTCATCACGACCTACCGCGGTGCGTCCTCCGAGGACCTGGAGAAGACCATCACCAAGCCGGTGGAGCAGGTCGTCAGCTCGGTCAGCCGGGTGAAGAAGGTCACCTCGTCCACCTCGGAAGGCGTTTCTGTCATCCAGGTCGAGTTCGAATGGGGCACTAACCTGGATTTCGCGGCCCAGGACATCCGCGACCAGATCGGCCTCTACCGGGAGTTCCTGCCCGAGGCGGCCTCCGACCCCCTGGTCGTGAAGTTCAACCTGGCGCAGCTTCCGATCATCTTCTACGGGATCACCGGCAACATGCCCAACGCCCAGCTCAAGAAGCTGATCGAGGACGAGGTCGCGCCGCGCCTCGAGAGGATCGACGGCGTCGCCGCGGCCAGGGTCTTCGCCACGGACATCCGGGAGATCCTGGTCGAGGTCGATAAATCCGCCCTCGAATCCCGCAACCTTTCGCTCGACCGAATCATCGGAGCCCTGGCTTCGGAAAACATCAACCTGCCCGCCGGCTACCTGGTGGAGCGGCACGCGGACTATCTTGTGCGCACCATGGGCGAATTCCAGTCCCTGGCCGATATCCAGAGCGTGGTCATCGGCGCCACCCCGTCCGGCGAGCCGATCTTCCTCCGTGATATCGCCCAGGTCAAGGATACTTTGAAGGAAACGCGCTACTCCGGCCGGATCCAGCAGCGCCAGGGCGTCTACCTGATCGTCAGCAAGCGCTCCGGCGCCAACACCGCCATCACGGGAAACCAGGTCAAAAAGACCCTCGCCGGCATCCGGCAAACGCTCCCTCCCGACACCAACTTCTATGTCGCGATGGACCAGGCGGACATGGTCATGAAGGTTGCCCGCAGGACGGTGAATAACGCCTGGCAGGGCGGGCTGCTGGCCATCCTGCTCATCTTCTTCTTCCTCAGGAACTGGCGGCCGACCCTGACCATCGCCCTGGCCATTCCGCTGTCGATCATCACCACGTTCATCGCTTTCTATGCGGCCGGCTATACCCTCAACCTGCTGACCCTGGGAGGCCTGACGCTCGGCGTCGGCATGCTTGTCGATAACGCCATCGTGGTCATCGAGAACAGCTTCCGGCACATCGAGGAGGGGGACGACAGGAAGAAGTCTTCGATCCTCGGAGCTTCCGAGGTGGGCATGGCCATCACGGCCTCCACGCTGACGACGATCGTCGTTTTCCTGCCCATGATTTTCGCCCAGGGCATCACCGGCAAGATGACCCGTGGCCTCGCCCTGTCGATCACGTTTTCTCTCGTTTCTTCGCTGTTTGTGGCCCTGACCATCGTTCCGCTGCTTTCGTACCTGCTCTTTAAGACCTATTATGCCAACGGCGCGCAGGCGCAGGTCACGAAAAAGAGCCGGCCGCAATTTCAAAAGGGCCGGGACATCTACCGCAAGTGGCTGTCCTGGGCCCTGGAGCACCGGAAGCTCGTCCTGGCCGGAGTGGCGGGAATTTTTATCCTCGCTCTGGCTTTGGTTCCTTTCCTGGGGACGGAATTCATGCCCGCCCAGGACCAGAACATGATCCTCCTCAAGGTCAAGCTGCCTGTGGGCACGGCCCTCGAGGAGACCGACCGCGTCGTGGGCATGGTGGAAAAGATCATGTCCCAACAGCCGGAGATATCGATCATCAGCGCCCAGTCCGGCTCTTCCGCCGAGGACAACGCCCAGGACAGCAGCAGCGGGTTCAACCCCGCCGGCCCTCACGAGGGGCTTCTGTGGGTCGGCCTTGTCGACCAGAATAAACGGAAGCTTCGCGATACGGCCATCCTGGAGAATATCCGGGCCAAGCTGCCCCGGCTGGAGAACGTCACCTTCGAGGCCATCGACATGAGCCAGATGATGACGGGCTCGATGAGCGCGCCCGTCGAGATCAAGCTTTTCGGCAAGGACCTGCGCGTGCTGAGGCAGCTCGCCGACGGCATCGTCTCCCGGATCCAGGGTGTCCCCGGGCTGCGGGACATCGGCCACACCCTCTCCGTCGGCAAGCCCGAATACCAGATCCGGGTCGACCGGGAGCGGGCGGCCAAGCTCGGGCTGATGGTGGGCCAGGTCGCCGGTACCGTGCAGACGGCGACGCTGGGACGCGTGGCCACCCGCTACCGCGAAGAGAGCGAGGAGATCGACCTCCGCGTCCGGTTCAGGGAAGCGGACCGCAACAGCATCCAGGAGATCGCGGGCATCCCCGTGGTAACGCCCTTGAACAAGGTCGTGTATCTGGGCCAGATCGCCTCCATCGAAAAGGGGGAGGGGCCGATCCAGATTTCGCGGGAGAATCAATCGCGCGTCGTCAAAGTGATGGCCAACATCGCGGGCCGGGACCTGGGGAGCGTCATCCGCGACATCAGGGCCAGGCTCGGCGGGATCGAAAGGCAGCTTCCCTCGGGCTACTTCCTCGAATTCGGCGGCTCCTACGATGACATGCAGGACGCCTTCAAGATCCTGGCGGCCGCCTTCGCCCTGGCGTCGCTTCTCGTCTACATGGTCATGGCGTCTCAGTTCGAGTCCTTCCGCCACCCTTTCATCATCATGTTCACCATCCCGCTCAGCATCATCGGCGTCATCCTGGGGCTGCTCATCGGCGGGCGCGCGATCAGCCTGCCCGTCCTGATCGGCGTCATCCTGCTCGCGGGGATCGCCGTCAACAACGGCATTGTCATGATCGACTACATCAACCAGTTGAGACACCGGGGCGAGGATAAGAGACACGCGGTCATCGACGGCGCCGTGACGCGGCTCCGCGCGGTCCTGCTGACGGCCTTGACGACGGTCCTGGGCATGCTGCCTATGGCCTTCAGCACTTCGGAGGGTTCCGAGTTCCGGGCGCCCATGGCGATAACGGTCCTCGGGGGGCTGACGGCCACGACCTTCCTGACGCTGTTTGTCATCCCGATAGTCTACAGCCTGTTCGAACGGATCTCCTTCAAGAAGGCCAAAGCCAGCTAGCAGGAAAGGGGGCGGTTCCCGTGGCGGGACCGTCCCCGCCCGTGACCTGGCGGCTTCTTGAGTGGGCAGCCCGTTTCTGATAAAACATCCCTGTTCCGGAATTCGGCATCGAGCCGGCGCGCATGTTGGAGCTGGACCTCATACAGACGATCGCCTTCGCGGGCATCGTCCTGTTCATCGGCTACGGGCTCTGCCGAGCCATCCGTCCGCTCACCCGCTTCAATATCCCGCCCCCCGTCGTCGGCGGACTGGTCGTGGCGGTCGCCACTCTCATCGCCCGGCACTACGGCGTGACGTTCTTCAGGTTCGACACGACGCTCCGCGACCCGCTGATGATCGCCTTCTTCACGACGATCGGGTTCGGCGCCAGCCTGTCGCTTCTCAAGGTCGGCGGCCCCCAGGTTCTCCTGTTCTTTCTGGCCGCGACGGTCGTCGCCGTCTTTCAGAACATCCTGGGCATTCTGATCGCCGCCCCCTTCGGGATCAACCCTCTTTTTGGGGTTTTGAGCGGTTCAGTGACCCTTACGGGCGGGCCGGCGACCGGGCTGGCCTTCGCTCCCCTGTTCGAACAGGCCGGCGTGCGGGGAGCCGCGGCGGTGGCCGTGGCGGCCCCCATGTTCGGAATCATTAGCGGCGGCCTGATCGTCGGCCCGGTCGGAACCTACCTCATTGAACGCCACAATCTGCGCAAAGCCCGCGTTCATGCCGGGGCGACACCGCTTTTGATCGCCGAAGAAATCGTCGAAGAGAGATTGCGCGAGCCTAAGTCCACGGCACCGGCCGGCGAGGATAAAGAATCCTACCTGCTCCTCAAGAACCTGGTGATCCTGCTGGCGGCGATGTGGATCGGTTCGTGGCTGAGCAAGGGGTTCGCCGCGCTCGGGTTCACCCTGCCGGCCTACATCGGGGCTATGTTCATGGCGGCCATCATCCGGAATTGCGATGACTGGACCCGTGTCTTCGGACTCTCCCAGAAGACGATGGACGACCTTGGGCACATCGCGCTGTCGCTTTTCCTCGTCGTCGCCCTGATGACTCTCAAGCTCTGGGAACTGTCCGGCCTCTTCCTCCCCCTCCTGGTGATCCTCGTCGGGCAGGTGATCCTAGCCACGGTCGTCTGCTTCTGGCCGCTCTTCCAGATGATGGGGCGGGACTACGATTCCGCCGTCATGTGCGGCGGCTTCATCGGCTTCATGCTCGGGACGATGGCCAACGCCATGGCCGGCATGAAGGTCCTGGCGGACCGCTACGGTCCGGCGCGGCGGGCCTTCCTGGTCGTGCCCATGGTTGGCGCCTTTTTCATCGACTTCACGAACGCCCTGCTGATCACCGTCTTCTTAAATATCTTCAGGTAGATAGTTCAGCTCTTGAACCTCAGGAACGCCCCGATCTCTCCGAAGCGCTCGAGCTTCGACGGCCGGGTCACGTAACGCACCTGTCCCTTGTGATCCATCGCCGCGTGCACGCCCTCGTGGACGACGTCGAGCACCTTGTTGGTCTTGATCTGGCAGTTCGGACAGCGGACCTCATCCAGGTAGAGAAAGCGGCACTTCGGGCAGACGCGGCCGGCCTGGGAAAAATTCCGGTTCAGGACCAGGGTCTGCACCTCGTGGATGTTCAGCTTGTGGAGGACCTCCCTGAGCCCGGACACCGCCCGGCCGCCTTTTTCGAGCTCGGACACCAGGCGCTGGCTCAAGGCCGTCTCTTCCGCCTGCTGCAGCGCGGCCTCGATGTCCATCGCCTGCCTGAGGATCTTGTCCTCGCTCTCGTAGGAATTGACCTTGAGGCGGCCCTTCAGCCTTTCCTGGAGGTAAGGATGGAGCAGCGGCTCGAACTCCGAACGGTATTCCTCCTTGCATCCCAGGAAAAGCCAGTCAAAATGGTCCTTCTTGAAGAGATCGAACGTCAGCTGGGCGGCCCTCTTGAAGTGATCGTGGAGATGGGCGTCGATGTGCCGTTCGATGCGCTTGGATTCGTAGCCCTGCCAGCCGCCTTCGCGCACTCGGCTGGGAACGTCGCTGGCGAACCGGTCCACCAGGCTGATCTCGCCCATGACGATGCTGTACCAGCGCGCCTCCTGCCGCTCGAGAATGAGGGCGCAGATCGAATGGAATTCGTCCAGGATCACGGTGAGGGGCCGCACGTACGGTCCCCTTTCGAAAATCAAATGGTTGCGCGGCGCCCGGGGCAGGGTGAAATCCTGCCAGAAACCGGCCCCGCAGCAGGAGAAAGCGGCCAGCCCCGGGCTGCCCGAGGACAGGATCGCCTGGCCGGCGAAGGCGCCGATTTTTTCGAGGTCGTGAGAGAGGGAGTCCTTGTTGGCCTTGGCGAGGTCCAGCGATTCGAGGTTCCCCCGGGCTTCGCTCAAGAGGTTCTTCAACGCCAGTCCGATCTCTTTCCGGGTCTGCCGCCCCTTGTCGGTGTCCAGAAAGAACGAGCTGACCCAGAGATCGCCGGCCTGAAAGTGCGCGAGGGCCTCGACCTGACTTCGCGAGGTGAACTTCATGCCGTCTCCTTTCTCGAGAGATTTTCAGACGCCCGGACAAAATCGGGCCTGGAATTGGCTTTGGCTGTTTCCCCCAGTCGCGAACCCGGCTGAAACGTTCTGCTTGTAACGCTCACGCAATATCCAAAATAAGGAGCCCGACAGGCTTTGTCAAGCCGTCCCATCGCCCGTGGGGGCCTGATGTTTCCGGCTAATGCCCCGTGATTACGACGGGGGAGCCGCCCTCGATGACGCTGATCGCCCAGCCGTAATCTTTGTTCTCGGTCACCTTGAGCGTTATCGAGGCCGCCTCTTTCCCGTCGCTAGTCTTGTACGCCGCCAGGAAGTGGTTCCCGAGGGCGACGTCGATCAGCCACCGGTTTTCCTTGTCGGCCAGGTCGAATTGGAAGATGCCGTCCATGAAGATTTTCAGGGTCTCGCCGAAGGAGTTCGCGCAGTTGATCCGGGCGCGGTGATCGATCGTCCACGTGTAGTTGGTCTTTTCGCTGACCGCGAGCTCCTTCTGGGCGACGACCTCGCCCGTCACCCGGCTCCTCGCCTCCAGCAGGTGGGTACTCCGGGAGACGTTGTCGATCTCCCCGGATTCCTTGTACCCCAGCGGAAACCTAAAAGCGCCGTCCATGAAAACGTCCACCGGATCGTTCCAGAGGCTGGCGACGATGATGTCGGCCTCGCCCCCGCTCGGGCTGGTCGGGCTCTTGCAGCACCAGGACGATATCAGGACGACGGCCGCGACGGTCAGGACCGCTGCGGCCGGCTGCCGGGCGGCGCACGTCATGCTCCGGTGCATCGTCTGGATAATCTTCATTTTCGCTTGAAATAGTAGATGACGCCCAGGTTGATTCCCAGGAAATCCGTCTGGGTGAAATCGTCCGTCCCGAACCGCGCGACATTCCTTGAGAACAGGTAGGTATACCGGATCTCGAAGACCGCCGTGAGATGGATGAGGACATTGGCCTCGACTCCCAAGCCGAAATTCAGCCCGAGGCTCGTATCGCGGAGGCCGGCCTGGGGCTTCGAGGGAGCGGGCCAGGTTTTTCCCCCGAACATTCCGGACCTGAAGGACCACGGGTAGAGGCCGCCCCCGAGGGTGAGATAGGGCTCCATCGCGTAGCCGGACTTGAGGTAAAGCGCCGCGTTGAGCGTTGCCGACGCCATGTCGAAATAAGAGCTGCTGTGCCGGAAAGCGAACGGCTTTTGCGCCGACTTCACGGACATGATGGTGTAGCCGCAGGCGGCGTCGAGGTAGACGTTCTTGCTGACTTGATACCTCAGGCCGATGTTCAGCCCGCCGCCGAGGTCGACGATGTCTCTGAACTTGCTCGTGTCGGTGTAGCTCCCGCCCAGGTTGAACATTCCCCCGGGACTGACGCGAAAGCTGAAGTTGTCGAAGAGTCCGGCGGCTCCGAGCCCGTTAGTTGAGGCCAAGAAAATCATGGCCAGCAGGACCAGGCGGCCGGGCGTCGGGAAGCTGGGGCGGAATCGCATGCCTTTATCCGCTGCTCTCCCCCGGCCGGTCCGTGAGATGTCTATCAAGAGCTATTGAATCGTCCACGAATAGTCTTTGTTCTGAGTGACGTTGATGGTGATCGAGGCCACCTCGCTGTCGTCGCCCGCCCGCGTCGCTTTCAGAAAATGGGAGGCCAGCGAGACCGCGATCAGCCATCTGTTCTCATCATCCACGATTGTGAACTGAAAGACGCCGTCCATGTAGATCCTCAAGGTTTCGCCCCAGGAGTTAACCACATTGATGTCCGGACGGTCGATCGCGTAGCTGTAGTCGGTCAGCTGGGTAACGTCGATCGTCGTTGTATCGATGATCGTTCCGTCGGCGATCTTGGCTTCCATCGTGTGCGTCGCGACACTGACTTCCTTGATCGTCCCCGAGGCGCCGTTGGTCAAGGTGAACTGGCTGGCCCCGTCCATAAGGATTTCCAGGGTCTGGCCGTACGTATTGGAGACCAGGATCCTGGCCTGGGCCGTGGTGGTGGTGTCGTCGGTGTTCGTGTTTGTGCTGCTCTTGCAGCCGGGAAGGGAAAGCGCCAGCAGGACCATGATTCCCGCCAGCGGGAGGCTGGATTTGAGTATTCTCGCCTTATTCATCGTATCTCGCATATGTGTCCTCGCTCGTTTGCCGTAATTATCGAAATAAAGCCCTCTTCCTACTCAACTCTGGGCCGCGGCGTTTGGTTTCAGGTTAATTAGCCTGTCCTTCTGTCCGGGCATCCGGGCTTTTATACAATGAGGAATTTATTATAGCCGCAGACCGTCCCGGAAATCAAGGCGGCGGGGCCCCCCCGGGCGGCCCGGGTCTTGGAAATTCTCGCACGGGAGATTATAATAAGCCCGCTTATGCGGAAGTGGCGGAATTGGCAGACGCGTAAGCCTCAGGAGTTTATGGCCGCAAGGCCGTGAGGGTTCGAGTCCCTCCTTCCGCATGATACGGGGAGGGCGCCCGGATGAGCGCCCTCCCCTACCCATCATGCCGCCGCCTAAGAATATCCTCCTCGTCAACCCCTGGAGCTATGAAGTGCGCGAAATCGATGTCCATCTGGCCAGGCTGCTCCGGGCGGCCGGCGGGGGGGCCCGGGGGGAGGCCGACCCCCTCCTTCACAACAAGCTGGCTTCCATCTATCTCCGGGAAGGTCCGTCCCGATTCGAGTTCGAGGAGCTCAGCCGGGCCCTCCGCGAGGCGGGCGAATCTCCTTGCCTTTAGCAGCCACCGGGTTTATCCTAGAAAATGAGCATGAACGCATCCCGATGGCGGTTCATCTTGGGCGCCGCGGCGCTCTCTGCTAGCTTCGTTTCAGCCGCCCAGGAATCCGGCCGGGCGCCGTCGGAGCAAGCCGCCGAGTTCCTGTCGCAGGCCCGGTACCTCATCTCCAAGGAGGATAAGAAAGAGCTGCTCGCCCTGCCCGAAGATCAGCAGGCCGATTTCATCGAACGGTTCTGGAAGCGCCGCGACACCGATCCGGCGACGCCCACGAACGAATTCAAGGACGAATACTTCCGGAGGCTTCAGCTGGCGAACGAGATGTTCACCGGCGAGCCCCGGCCCGGCTGGCTGACGGACCGCGGCCGGACCGCCATCCTTTACGGCGAGCCCACCCGCCGCGGGCGGCCGGCGCCGCCCGCGGGAAAAGCGCGGCCGTGCCTGGAAACCTGGCACTATGACGGTTTTCAAATCGTCTTCTCCGATAAGGCCTGCAGCGGAACGTTCATCCTGACAACCCGTGACCTGGATCCGATCAGCCGCCGGAACATCGCCACCGCCGCCCGCTCCCGGAGCCTCCGGGAACCCCGGCGCCTGCCGTTCGACTTCGAGGTCCATATCTTGAAGAAGTCCGTCGAGGGAAACAGTCCCGAAAGCCTCGTCCGACTGGAGATGCCCTACTCGGATATCTGGTTCGACTTCAAGGGAGGGATGTTCGAGACGGTCTTCACGGTGGAGATGGAGCTCGCCGACAGCCAAAAGGTCGTCCGCTGGAAGTTCAAGGCCACCTACCCGGTGAGGCTCGCGGCCGCGGAGCTCGAAGGGAAGCGGCAGGAAAAGTTCGAGATCATGGTGCCGATGACGATCGAGAAGAATGTCGAGGAGCTGCGCGCCGGGAAGTGTCAGCTGTCGATCATTATGGCGAATGAAACAAGCAAAGAGCGCATCCGCAAGGTGGCCGAGTTCAGTTTCTGAGCCCGCCCGCCGCTGGGGGCGGACGGGGGCGCTGGCCTGCTTCATTATGCTGGCCGCGGCGGGCCCGGCGTGCCGGACGGGGGCCCTGCGGCGCTCCCTGTCGCCCGGTCACGCCGACTTCCTGTCGAAGGTCCGTTACATCATCACCGGGCCCGAGGAAAGGATCTTACTCGAGCTTCCGGCAGCGCAGCGCGACGCCTTCATTGCCGAGTTCTGGAAACGCCGCGACCCCGACCCGTATACCGAGGAGAATGAATTCAAGGACGAATACTTCAGCCGGCTGGAGGCCGCGGGCCGGTTGTTTGCTGGAGAGGGCAAGCCCGGCTGGTGGACCGACCGCGGGCGGATTCACATTCTGTTCGGACCGCCGCTCGACCGGATCATCAACCCCATCAGCGCCGGTGGCGAGGAACGGTGTTCCGAGATCTGGTACTACGGAGGATTTCCGGTGGTTTTCCGCGACCCGAACTGCGCGGGCGCTTTCGAGCTGGTGACTTATGACTTGAGCCCGATCCGCGAGTACAACATGCTCTACATGCACGAGCTCAACCAGGCCCAGGACAAGGCCCAAAGGACGTACTACAGGAAAAGGGAACGGTTTGATTTTCGCGCGCGGGTGACCCTCGCGGACACCGGGCCCGGCCGGGTCGGGGGCGTTATCAGTCTGAGCGTCCCCCACGCGGGCATCTGGTTCGAGGAGCCCCAGGTCGGCAGCCTGCTCACGACCCTGGACGTCGAAATCGAGCTCCGGGACGCCGCGGGCGGCTCCCGCTGGACATACCGGGAGGCCTTCGAAATCAGCGCCCGCGAAGAGATCCTGGAGCAGGAGCAGGATTCCTCATACACCCGGGAAATACCCTTCAGTGTGACTGGGAGCCTGGCCGGTCTGCGGCGGGAAAAGCCCAGGTTCGAGGTCCGGCTGAGGAACCGGACGGGGGGTGAGGAAACGCGAAAGACGATCGACATCCCGCAGCGCTGAACATCATCCCCAGGACGGGCGGAAAGCCGTCAGCGCCGCCTGGCGAGCTGGTCTCTGGCCCAACCGGCTGAGCCGATCAGCCCGGCGTCATTCCCCAGGCTGGCCCTTTCGATCGTGCAGCAGGCGTACGACGCCGCGTAGCTCCGCCGGGCGGCCTCGGCCCGGGCCCCGGGCAGGATCAGGCTCCCGCTCGCCATGATCCCGCCGCCGAGGAGGATCTTCCGGGGGTTGAAGGTGTTGATGGCCGAGCCGAGCCCGATGCCCAGGTAATAGGCGGCCCTATCGAAGCTTTTTTTCGCCGCACTGTCCGCCTTCTTCGCCCTCCGGGCGACCTCCTCGGCCGTCAGGGGCTCGGTCGAGCCGGTGAGCTGCCGGTAGTTCCGGACGATCGGGCCGGCCGCGGCCTCGGTCTCCAGGCAGCCCCTGGCGCCGCAGCCGCACTTCTCGCCTTCGGGGTTGACCACGACGTGCCCCATCTCGGCCCCGTAGCCGCAGCTTCCGTGAAGGAGCTCCCCGTCGACAATGATGCCCGACCCGACGCCCGTTCCCAGCGTGAGCAGGATCATATCCCCGACGCCCTTGCCGGCGCCGCATCGGAATTCGCCGTAAGCGGCCATGTTGGCGTCGTTGTCGATCCAGAAGGGGACTTTGATGACCCGGGCGATGGCCGGCCGGAGCGGGAAGTTGTTGAGCTCGTTATAGTTCGGCGATTTGAGGATCCGCTGCGACTTGAGGTTGAAGATCCCCGGAATTCCGAATCCGACGGTCCGGATCTCGGGCTTGTGGCGCTTTTTCAGGACCGCCAACAAGTCGCCGAAGAGCTCGATGAGCTCGTCGATCTTCGTCGGCGTCGGCGCCTTGTCCTTGAACACGAGGTTGAATTTCTCGTCCAGAAGCCCGTACTTGAGCTGCGTTCCACCCATGTCGAAACCGGCGTACAAGGGCATGTTCATCTCCTCCTGGCAATCGCCGCGTACTGGGCAGGCGCAAACAGGAGATCGTTCAAGCGGTCGATATTCTCGTTCAGGATGACGGACCGTTCGTCGGCCGCGGGCAGGTCGCGGAGCCGCTCGCGCTCGAGGGGCGCCGAGTAGCTGATCTCGACCTCCTCGAACCCGGCATACTCGAGCAGGAACTTGAGCGCCTGGGGATGCACGGGCTGCCGGTGGGTGGGGTCGAGATGAAAGATCTGGACCAGCGCGAAGACCGATAGTGGGTTGACGGTTTCCAGGATGAGAACGCCGGGAGCCGCGAGCTTCCGCCGGGCTAGATCGACGAGCTTCTGGATCTGGGCCGGTGTCAGATGCTCGATGACCTGGCTTGAGAAAATCCCGGCCAGCGAGCCGTCGGGCTCGGAGGCCAGCTTCTCCAGGAGATCCCCCTTTTCGCAGCGCAGGCCCCTGTCCTGGCAGGCCTCGACCATGAGCGAGTTGAGGTCGACGCCGGCGCCCTCGAGGCCGTTGTCCCGGAGGAGCTCGAGGAACTCGCCCCGGCCGCAGCCCAGGTCGATGACACGACCCCGTTTTGGAAGATGGGGCAGGTAAATCTCGAGCTGTTTTTTGACATCTTGGGGGCTTCCGCGAAACCGGCTTTCGAACCCGGCATAGCGCCAGTCCCGGAGAGGCTCGAGGACGTCCCGGACTTCGGCGGGCGCCGGAGTTTTCTTCTCCTCGAGGGCGGCCAGCAGACGGTCGAGGATCTCCCTCAGATGAAGGAACTTTTTCATCAGGACCTGGACGTCCTGATGTTCGGCCGCCAGCCTGTCCACGCGCCACTCCAGGCTCTTGAAGATCAGCCCGACGTGGTTGCTCCCCAGCGCATCCCACTCCCTATCCCGGGCGTCGGCGAGCGAGTCCTGGAGCTCGGCCAGCTCGGCGAGCTGGGACAGCAGCTTTTCCGCCGCCGGGCTGACTTTCCTGAGCAGGGTCCTTTTTTGGTCGAGGAGAGGGAGGGTCTGTTTTATCTCGTCGAGTTTTCGGGAAAAAGCCTTTTCTTTGTCTTCACGCTCTGCGGCCAGCTTTTCGAGCGTGCGTTTCATTATTCCTTGGAGGAAGGATTCTGTTTTTCGGAGTCGGAGCTCTTATCTCCTGGTTCTTTGCCGGTTATACCCTTCTTGAAGTTCTTGATGCCTTCTCCCAGGCCCTTGCCGAGCTCGGGCAGACGGCGGGCGCCGAAGATGATGACCACGATAAGTAGAATGAGCAGAAGCTCGGTGGGGCCTACGGGTCCGAACAGGAACATCAAAGCCTCCTTTGAGGAGTTATCCTCAGGTCGAGCCGGAATGTCGTAACCTTAAGGTACAAAATACGTTAGTCCAGGCGAAAAGTCAAGAAACGGCGGGTTCCGAAAATTGCCGATAGAGTCGGCGGCGGAATTGCGGGGCATGAACGAATTCTCTGGAATTCGTATCGTGTCCCAGGAATTCCGCTCTTCACCCGTGAATTGTCAGGCCCCTGGGTGAATAAAGCCTATCGGCAATTTTGGCGGGTTGCAGGTAGCATCTCCAATTATATGAACACTTGACTTGAAATTAAGGTCCAGTCATGGCGCCATCTGCCGCCCGCCCCGGTCCATCGCAGTGTCGGACGGCGATGCGCCCCTATCCCCCCGGCCC
>Ga0154742_1033_pt3 | contig 43338 bp, 38 predicted proteins | sample Rifle2008BG16ft_FD_105750 | JGI IMG/M metagenome (GOLD analysis project Ga0154742, IMG submission 105750) | Candidatus Aminicenantes bacterium RBG_16_63_16 | reverse complement strand
GCTCTGGCTGGAAGCGGCGCCGGATTCGTTCGGCCTGCCGCTGATCTTGCTCGCACTCGTCGCTTTTTTCTCGAGCTTGTTCCTCGGAATTCTCGGGAACAAGCTCACCGCCTCAGAAATGCCCGGCGATTGAATCGGGGCGTCCGGGAGCTTCAGGGAACGAGGACGATCTTGCCGTAGGCCCCGCCGGCCATAAGCCGCCGGTGAGCCTCGGCTGCGGCGGCCAGCGGGATCTCCTGCCCCACCACCGGCCTCAGGGTGCCGTTCGCCAGGCCGGCCGACAGCGCCGCGCGCAGGGTGGCCTCTTCGCGCTCGGGCATCTTGAACAGCAGAACGCCCAAGACGATGGCTTCGCGGGACATGATGTCCCGGGGGTCGATCTCGATCCGGCCGCGGCTGCCGACCACCACCAGCCTGCCTTTTAAGGCCAGCGCTTTGAGGTCCATGTCCAGGTTCACGCTGGCGAGCATCTCGACGATGATATCAACCCCGCGTCCCCCGGTCAGCGGGCCGAGCCCTTCAAGATGGTCGCCTTTCCCGTGGTCGAGCGTATAGTGTGCCCCCTGCCGCATCACCAGCTCCCGCCCTCTTTCGGTGCCCCCTGTCCCGATGACGACCAGCCCCGCCGCGCGAGCCAATTGCACGGCGGCGACACCCACGCCGCCGGTCGCCCCGTGGACGAGGACCGTTTCGCCGGGCGCGGCTTTGGCGACCTGGAACAGGGCCCGGTAAGCCGTGGCATAAGGAATGTTGACCGCCGCGCCCTGCAGGAAGGTGACGCCGTCGGGCAGCCGGTGAACCTGGCTCTCCTCGCAGAGCGCTTTCTCGGCGTAGGCGCCGGTGCTTGTTCCCGAGATATAGACGCGCTCGCCGACCGCAGCTTTCGTCACCCCCGCTCCGATGCCCTCGATAATGCCGGCGGCGTCCGAGCCTGGAGTGTAGGGAAGCGCCGGCTTTCGGGCGTAGCTCCCCGACCGCACGTAGGCGTCCACGGGGTTGACCCCGGCGGCCTTGACCTTGACGAGCACCTGCTTCGGTCCCGGCGTGAAGTCGGGCACATCCTCCAGCTTCATGACCTCAGGCTGACCGAATTCCCTCACCCGGATGGCTTTCATGGGCGTTTTTTCTCCATCAGCCGGATGGCCGCCAAAACCAGAGCGGCAACGGCAAAAACGGCCAAGGCGAGGATGAAAAAAGGTACCGGCCTCAGGCCGGGGCGCGAAATCCCGCCGCGATCGACCCCGTTGAGTGACAGGACGTAGGCCCCGAGGTTGGCTATCTGCTCCTGGGTAAGCCCCATGGACTTCCCGAAGGCCGGCATCCTGAGCCTGGGCCCAGGGCCTGGAGGCGTAGATCCGTCTTGAAGGAAGGGGTCAATCCTTCCGACAAAGACCGCCGGGTCCGGGTCATATATTTCGCGGTCGATGGGGTTGAGAGCGGGCACGGTACCGTCTTCCGAGCCGGGGTTCGGGACTTTGCCCTTGCCCTCGGGGCCGTGACAAGACCGGCAGCTATCGGCGAAAAGAACTTTGCCCAGAGACGCGCTGCCAACCTGCTGCATAGACAGGGAAGCTCCGCTCACCTGCCCGGCGGGGGGAGTCGAAACCTCGTGTTGTTGAGCCCCCGGCTCGGAAGCCGCAGCCTGGGGCGTGACGCCGGCCCCGGCTTTCAAGCCCATAAGATAATCCACCAGGCTTTGGATTTGAGCGTCCGTCAAGCCGCTGAACGGGGGCATGACGCTCGCCGGGTTGTGCGATTTCGGGTTGCGGATCTGCTCGGCCAGCCATTCCGGGGACCGGTTGCGCGAGGCCTCATCGGAGAGGTCGGGGCCCACTTTGCCTCCCTGGCCTTCGAGCATATGGCAGGCCAGGCAGCCCAGGGATCGAAACAACGCCGCGCCTTCATCGCGGAAGGGGGCGGCGGCGGGCGCGGGCTCGTGGGCCGGGCCGGCTGCCGGCGGGCCGCTCCGGCTGACGCCCGGCCGGCTAGCGCTCCCTATGAGACTCAGCACGATGACCGATGCCGCCACAGCGAACAGCGCCCCCATGGCGACGGGCCGTCGGGCAGGGTTCCTTTCCGGCCGCCTGTCTAAGAACGGGACAAGGAGGAGCAGCAACACCCCCACCAAGGGGACGCCCACGGTGCCGACGACCTCCAGACGGCCGGGAAAGAGCTTCAGCGCCTGATAGAGGAAAAGGAAATTCCACTCCGGCTTCGGCATATACGTCGTATCGAGGGGGTCCGCCGCGCCGGTGAACCCGGGTGGGATAAAGACGCAGAGGGCGATCAGGATCAGGAAAACGAACCCGGCCAAAAGCAGGTCTTTGTAGACCTGATCAGGCCAGAAAACCCCCTTTCGCTGCCGCCTGGCTTCCTGCCACGGGCCGACGCTTCCGAAACGCCGGAACGACACCAGGTGAAGAAGGATGAGGGCCGCCAAAAGACCCGGCAGCAGGGTTACATGCAGCGTGAAGAACCTTGAGATCGTCAGCTGGCCCATGGTCTCTCCGCCGATAAGCACACGCTTGAGCCACCCACCCACGACCGGGACGGTTCCCATGATGCTCGTGCCGACTTCGGTCGCCCAGTACCCTTTCTGGTCCCAGGGCAGCGGCGGGCCGAAAAACATCATGGACATGGTCAGGAGGAAAAGCGCCGTTCCCAGAAGCCAGGTCAGCTGTCTCGGGTTCTTGTAGGCTCCCCCGATAAAGACGCGCATCATGTGGAGGAGGACCAGGGCCATCATGGCCGTCGCCCCCCAAAAATGGAGGTTGTGAATGAGCCAGCCGAAAGGCACCTGTGTCCTCATGAAGCTGACGCTGTTGTAGGCATGATCGACGGTGGGCACATAGAAGAAAAGCTGCCAGACGCCAGTCACGGCCTGAACGATGAAGACAAACAGAACGGTCGACCCCAGGCTGTACTTGACGCTTGCCCCGCCCGGAATCTCCTCAGTCCGTATCTCCCGGAGCACGGCGGCGGCCGGCCAGCGTTCGTTGATCCATCGCCAGAGGCGTGTCCACATGGTGCTCTCCTAGACCCGGGTTTTCTGGGCAATCCCCGGCCGGAACTGCTCCCACCGGACAAATAAGCGTCCTTCCCTGACCTCGACCGGGAGCGTATCCAGCGGCCGTGGCGCGGGACCGGATACGACCCGTCCGTCTATGGTGTAGACGCTGGCATGGCACGGGCACATGAATCGCTGGGTCCGGGTGTCCCAGTCGTAGGCGCATCCCAAATGGGGGCAGATCGGCGAAAAGACGATGATATCGGAGCCGGCCCTCCGCACAGCCCAGATATGATGCATCTTCTCGCGCCGGATAAAGGCATCGCCCCTGATTTCCCTGAATACGAGCTCGACCGGCCGGCCGACAGGGAGGGAAGCGAGCGAGCCGACTTCCGAGAATTCACGCCCGGCCGCCCGCCGTGATGAGCCGATCAGGGCCGCCGCAAAGGGGATTCCCAGGGCGAGACCGATCAGCGCCGAAAAAACGCCGATAACAGCCTCAAGGAATTTCCGCCTCGCCGTTCCCTGAAGCTCAGGGCTCTGATTCTGTCCGCTGTCCATTCAGGCACCCCTTTCCGTGAGCTTAGGAACCATGTTTCAGGCTTCTACAGAAAGAATATCCGGCGGCCGGGAAACTGTCAATGCGCGCAAAAGACCGGAGACGTTACCCGGGGAGCCACCCGGTCGGCATCCCGGGCAGAGCGGGCCCGCAGGGGCCCCCGGGTATCGGAGAGAAAGCTTCGATTTCGAGGTTGGGACGGGGACCGGCCCCGAGATAGGCCGGACTCTACGCCCCATACATCTGGATGATGTCCTGTTTCGTCTTCCCCAGGATATCGAATCGTTTCCCGACCCTGATAAACGCGTCCAGGGCGCGGTCGAGGTGATGGATTTCGTGGCCGGCAGAGATCTGGGTCCGGATGCGCGCCAATCCCTGAGGAACGACTGGGAAAAAGAACCCGATGGCGTAGATGCCCTCCTCGTAGAGCGCCTGGGAAACGTCCTGCGAAAGCTTGGCATTGAAGAGCATCACCGGGACGATCGGCGTGTCCCCTTCCCTGAGGACGAACCCGGCTTCGGAAAGCCCCTTGCGCCAGTAGGCCGCATTTTTTTCCAGTTTGTCCCGTTTCTCGGTGCTCGCGCTCAGGATCTCCATGACCTTGAGGACGCCGGAGACGACGACGGGCGCGATCGTGTTGGAAAAAAGATACGGGCGGGCGCGCTGCCGGCACATCTCCACGAGCTCCCGACGGCCGGAAACGCAGCCGCCGGACGCCCCGCCCAGCGCCTTGCCGAAGGTCGTGGTGATGATGTCGATTTTGCCCATGACGCCGCATTTCTCGTGGGTGCCCCGGCCGGTCTTGCCGATAAAGCCCGAGGCGTGGGACTCATCAACGAGAAGGAGGGCCTCATATTTTTCGCAGAGAGCGGCCATCTCGTCGAGCTTGGCCGTGTCGCCGTCCATCGAGAATACCCCGTCCGTAATAACCATCTTCAGGCGTCTCCCCGCGTGGAGCTGGAGCTTTTCTTCGAGGTGGGCCATGTCGGAGTGCTTGAAGGTGTCGTGCATGGCGCTGCACAGCCGGATGCCGTCGATGAGCGAGGCGTGGACCAGCCTGTCGGAGATCATGACGTCGTCCTTGGTCAGGACCGCCTCGAAAACGCCCGCATTGGCGTCCATGCAGGACGGAAAGAGCAGCGTATCTTCCGTGCCCAGGAACTCCGTCAGCCGCGCTTCGAGCTCCCGGTGAATGTCCTGGGTGCCGCAGATGAACCGGACGGAAGACATGCCGTAACCCCGGACATCCAGCCCCACGTGGGCGGCCTTGACGACCTCGGGATGGCTCGAGAGCCCGAGGTAGTTGTTGGAGCACATGTTGATGACTTTCTTGAGCGGCGCTCCAGCCGGAAATTCGACCTCGATGTCGGCGGCCTGGGGCGAATGGATGAACCGCTCCTTCTTGAACAACCCGGCATCCTGGATGCCCTTGAGCTGAAGCTCATAAAGACCACGAATCTTGTCGCTGAATGCCATGTGCGAACTCCTCAGTCTCTCGGGAGACACGTAGCGAATTCCAGAGAATTCGGAACCTGTCCCCTATTTTCCGGGACATCTCCCCTTTTGCCCCTACCCTTTCTTGGCGACGAACTCCTCGACGAGCGTCGCGATCTTGTTGACCGAGTCAAAGGCCTCGGGAGTGGCTTTGTCGTCGGGAATCTGGATGCGGTACCTGTTCTCCAGAAACCTCTTCAGGGAGACCATCGAGAACGAATCCACGATCCCGCCGGAGATCAGGGGGGTGTCGTTGTCCAGCGGGTCACTGTCCGCCTCCAGGTACTCCTTGGTCACATAATCGCGGATGACGTCTTTCAATCCTTCCATGTCGTTTTCTCCTGTCAATCGTTTTCCAGGGTCGAAGTGTCCCCGATGTCCTCTCCCCACTCCTTGGCGTGAAGAATGCGGCGCATGATCTTGCCGCTCCGCGTCTTGGGCAGGGAGTCGACGTACTCGACTTCCTGGGGCATCGCCAGGGGCGAGAGCTTCTTGCGGATGAAGTTCATGATCTCGAGGTCGAGGTCCTGGCTCGGCGAGAACCCGGGCTTCAGCGTCACGAAGGCCTTGACGACTTCGAGGTTGAGGGGGTCGGGCTTGGAGACGACGGCCGACTCCGCGACCGCCGGGTGCTCGAGCAGGGCCGACTCCACCTCGAACGGGCTGACCAGGTGGCCGGCGGTGTTGATGACGTCGTCATCGCGGCCGACAAACCAGAAATAGCCGTTCTGGTCGGTGCGGGCCCGGTCGCCCGTCAGGTACCAGCCCTTCCGGTGCTTGTTCTTGAAAGCCTCCTCGTTGTTCCAGTAGGTCCGCATCATCGAGGGCCAGCCGGACCTGAGGGCGACGAGTCCGATCTTTCCGTGGGCGGGATGGGGCTCGTGGTTGGCGGGATTGAGGATCGTGGCCGTGATTCCGGGGAAGGGCTTGCCCATCGAGCCGGGCCGGACTTCCATGCCCGGATAGTTGCTGATGACGATGCATCCCGTTTCCGTTTGCCAGTAGGTGTCCAGGAAGGGCCGGCCGAAGACCCTCTGGGACCAGAGGACCGCCTCCGAGTTCAGGGGCTCCCCTACGGAAGCGAGATGCCGGAGCGAGGACACGTCGAACTTCTTGACGAGGCCGTCCCCGGCCTTCATCAGCGAGCGGATGGCCGTGGGCGCCGAATACCACATGGTGACCCTCTGTTTCTCGATAAACCGGTACCAGGCCTCGGCCGAAAACCCGGCATCCAGGACGCACTGGGTGACCCCCAGGCTGAAGGGCGCGATGATGCCGTAGGATGTCCCCGTGACCCAGCCCGGATCGGCCGTGCACCAGTAGATATCATCGTCCCTGAGGTCGAGGACCCACTTCGCCGTCAGGTACTGCGAGATCAGGGAATAGTGGACGTGCTGGACGCCCTTGGGCTGCCCGGTCGTGCCCGACGTGTAGTGGAGGACCGACGGCGATTCCGCCCGGGTCGGGAAGACCGCGAAGTTCTCGACGGCGGGGGCGGCCTCGAGCGAAAAGGCCACCTCGCGCTCCTTGAGCGGGGCTTTGCCGTCGTGGTCGACGGTGATGATGTGCTTGACGTGCGGCAGCCGGTCAAGGACCTTCCTGACCTTGGCAACGTGCTTTTTCTGGGTGATGACCGCCGACGTCCCGGCGTTGCTCAACCGGATGTAGAGCGATTCGTCGCCGAAAGCGGAGAAAAGCGGCTGGGCGATGGCCCCGATCTTGAGGATGCCGAGAAACCCCAGGTAGAGCTCGGGGATGCGGTCCAGGAAGAGACAGACCCTGTCGCGATCCTGGATGCCCAGGCCCCTCAGGAAGGAACCGATGGCGTTCGTGGCCAGGCGGATGTCATTATAGGTATACGTTCTCTTCACGCCGGTGAATCCTTCGTGGATGAGGGCGGGTTTCGCCCCCCGGCCCAGCCGGCAGATCCGGTCGGTGGCGTACCAGCCGATGTTGATGACCTCGCCCGGCGTGTATTCCAGCTCGCGCTCGGAGATCGACCAGGAAAAATCCTTGACGCGATCTTCGTAGGAACCGATGTTCGACATGCAAATCCTCTCGATTTCAGTCCTTTTCCAGGACGACTACGGCCTTGGCCAATTCCTTGCTGTGGGAAAGCGTGACGTAGAAGCGGCGGATGCTGTTGGCCTCGCAAAAGTCCCTGACCTTGCCGTACACGAAGACCTCGGGCTTGCCCAGCTCATCGTTGATGATCTCGATATCGTTGAAGCGGTAGCCGCTCCGCCAGCCGGTTCCCATGGCCTTGAGAAACGCCTCCTTGGCGGCAAACCGGGCGGCCAGGTGCTGCCCGCTCTTGCCCCGCGACTCGCTGTACTCGATTTCCCGGGGAGTGAACACCTTTTCCCGCAGCCCGCGGGTCCGGCCGAGCTTGTTCTCGACCCGGGCGATCTCGATGATATCCGTGCCGATCCCGAAAATCAACGCGTCGCCTCTCCACCGGTTTATTTTCAGCCGGAAACCTATTATCGGCAAATCCTCTGAAAAGTCAAAACCGGGGGCCCGGGCTGCCTCTTCAAGGATGATGTTGAGAGGAGGGGGCCTGTCATCCCGTTGACGTTGCGGGCGCAATGGGAATATATTCTGTTATCGCCGAATGAAAACTCATCCTCGAGAAGGGAAACCCACATGAAAAAGACCATTCTCCTCGGCTGTCTGGCTGCGCTAGTGTCCGCCGCGCCGGTCGCCGGCTCGCTGGCCGAGCCCGTCGTGAGTTACCAATTCCAGGTCCGGCTCGACCCGGCCCAAAAAACCGTGGCGGGTTCGGAGAACCTCACCTGGCTCAACACGTCCGGGCTCCCCGTCTCCGAGCTGCAATTCCATCTCTACTTGAATGCCTTCAAGAACAACCGCACCACCCTGATGAAGGAGAGCGGCGCGGCCTACCGCGAAATCGAGCGGCAGGACGAAGACTGGGGCTACGTGACCGTTCACAAAATCGAGGTCGGGGGCGGTCCCGACCTGACGCCTTCGGTCGCGTACATCCAGCCTGACGACGGAAATCCTGACGATCAGACCGTGATGAAGGTCGCTCTTCCCTATCCGGTCAACCCGGGCGAGAAAATCGCGTTGCGCATAGAATTCACTTCGAAGCTCCCCAAGGTCACGCGCCGGAGCGGTTTTTCGGGCGATTTCTTCATGGTCGCCCAGTGGTTCCCGAAGATCGGCGTGCTTCAGGACACGGGGTGGAACTGCCATCAGTATCACGCCAACTCGGAATTCTTCGCGGATTACGGCGAGTTCAAGGCCGAGATCACGGTTCCTGAAAAGTATGTCGTGGGCGCAACGGGAAAGCGCCTCGAGGATCGCATCAACGACGACGGCACCAAGACCTATGTCCACGAGCAGGCCGATGTCCACGATTTTGCCTGGACGGCCTGCCCGGATTTCCGCGAGTTCCGTGAGAAGTACGTCCTGGATATGCCCAGGGTGCAGACCGAGATGATCCTGCTCATCCACGAAGCCCATCTCAACCAGAAGGACCGCTACTCTCGGGCGCTTCGCCAGGGCCTCGAGTTCTACAGCCGGAACTACGGCGCCTATCCCTATGAGACGATCACGCTCGTCGACCCGGCGCCCGGAGCGGGAGGGGCGGGCGGCATGGAGTACCCGACCTTATTCACCGGCATGACCATGAGCTGGCTGCCGCGGGGCTGGCGGATTACGGAACTCGTCACGATCCATGAGTTCGGGCACGGCTACTGGTATGGGATCGTCGGCTCGAACGAGTTTGAGGAGGCGTGGCTGGACGAAGGCATCAACACCTACTCCGAGATCAAGGCCATGGACCATTATTATGGCGAAGAGGCGCTCGATATCGGTGGCTTGAAGATCAGTGACCAGGCTTTTGGGCGTGTCACCGTTATCGCCTCGGGGCGGTTTGATCCGATCGTCAAGAAGTCGTGGGAGTATATCGGCGGCGGAAGCTACTCGCTGAATGTCTACCAGAAGGCGGGCCTGATGACCCTGACCCTGGAGAAGATCCTGGGTGAAGACGTGATGGGACGGGTCATGCGGACCTACTATGAGCGATGGAAGTTCCGCCACCCGACGACGCGTGATTTTGTCGCCGTCGCCGAAGAGGTGAGCGGCCGGGACCTCGGCTGGTTTTTCAACCAGGTCCTGTACAGTCCGGACAAGCTCGACTATGCGGTCGGCAGCCTGACGGCCCGCGAGATCGTGGAATCGCAGGGCGTCTTCGGCGAGAAAATCCAGGCTCCCGCAAAGCCGCATAAGGACGCCGCAAAGGACGGCGGGAAGGCCAAAACTTATCGGAACGAAGTCGTCGTTGCCCGGCGCGGCGAGTGGATCATTCCTCAAGACATCCTGATCACCTTCGAGAACGGAGAGACCGTCCGGGAAACCTGGGATGGCCGGGACCGCTGGAAGCGCTTTGTTTACCGCAAAGAGACGAAGGTGCTGTCCGCGGTCATCGACCCCGACCGGAAGATGGTCCTGGATGTCAGCTATGCCAACAACTCCATGACGCTTAAGCCAAAAAAGGCAGGGATCCTCAAGCTGGCCCTCGGGTTCATGTCCTGGGTCCAGGGTTTCCTCACCCTCGCGGCGATCTGAGGGAGGTGAACTATGAGCGTCCTGAAAAGCTATGTTTCCGGCATTGCCGCCGCCACCCGCCGGCCGAAAATGGTCGCTTTGCTCTGGCTAATGAACCTTGTGTTTGCCCTGCCGGCCTTTTTTGTATTCAGGTCGGCATTCCGCGGGACACTGGGTGACAGCCTGGCGGCGGACGGCCTGCTCAACAAAACCGATATCAACATCATCTTCGAATTCCTGACTTCTTCAGGAGTCGTGCTCGGACTGGTGATCACTGCGGTCCTCGTTATCATCGTTCTCCACGTCCTGGCCTACGTCTTTGCGTTCGGCGGAATCCTCAACGTCCTCACACATGAACCGCGGGACCAGAGATTCGGCCAGGTCTTTTTCGGCGGCGGAGGCAGGTTCTACGGCCGGTTTTTCAGGCTCGTCGCATATTCGATTGTGCTCTGGGTCCCCGTCGGCATCATCCTGCTGGCCGCAAACGGCCTGCTGAAACTGGTCACAACGAACCCCGCCCGCGAGCAATTGGCCGTGGCTATGGGCATTCTCAGGGTCCTGCTTTTCCTGTTTCTGGTTTTTTTCGTCGAAATGATCCTGGATTACGCCCGGATCAAGATCGCCCTCACCGATACCCGCCAGGTTTTTCGGGCGCTCGTCGAGGCGTCGCGATTTGTTTTTTCCAGGCCTCTGAAAAGCATCCTGCTCTACTATATGCTGGGGCTCACAGGCTGGGCGGCTTTCGGAGCGTGCCTCGCGATCCATTCCCGCTTCTCCGAGACATCCGCCTTCGCTGTGTTCCTGGGCTTTCTGATCACGCAGGCTTTCATAGCCAGCCGGGCCTGGCTGAGGGTCGCTTATCAGGCCGCTCAGAAGGACTTCCTGGAATCATCGATCCCGGGGATGCAGGCTTCCGCGAATCTCCCGACGTGAAGATGGCCTTGGAGATCCGGTGACCTCGCCGCGGGAGCGGAGGCCGCTTTACCTTTTGTCACTGGCCGAGCTCCTCGCCATGTCGGTCTGGTTCTCGGCCTCCGCCGTTTTGCCCTCTCTGACAAGGGAATGGGCGCTGACCCCGGCCGGCCAGGCTTGGCTCACGCTGGCCGTGCAGCTCGGGTTTGTCGCCGGCGCTTTCGGGTCCGCGGTGCTCAACCTCGCCGACCGGCTCCCCACGTCCAGGCTGTTCGCCGGCGCGGCGTTCCTGGCCGGTGGCCTGACGGCGCTCATTCCTGCCCTGGCCCATGGCCTCGGCGCGGCGGTCGGACTCAGGTTCCTCGCCGGTGTCTGCCTGGCCGGAGTTTATCCCGTTGGAATGAAGATCATGGCGACTTGGACGCGCGAGACCCGCGGTTTCGGGATCGGCCTCCTGGTGGGCGCGCTGACCCTGGGGAGCGCGGCCCCGCATCTCGTGGCTGGCCTGGGCGGCGTCCTGCGCTGGCAGCCGGTGCTTTATATCTCGGCCGGCCTGGCCGTCGCGGGCGGGGCCATCGGAGGATGGCTGGTGAAGGAAGGTCCTCATCGGTCCGAGGCGCCGGCGTTCGATTGGAAGTACGCCGGGGAGATGTGGCGCCAGAAAGAACTCGCGCTCGCCAGCCTCGGGTATTTTGGGCACATGTGGGAGCTCTACGCGATGTGGGCTTGGGTCCCGGTCTTCCTCGCTCAGGTCTTCGGCGCCCGGGGAATAACCGGACGCTGGGCCAGCCTGGCCGGCTTCGCCGTGATCGCCGCGGGCGGGGCGGGGTCGATCGTCGCCGGCCGCCTGGCCGACAGGTTCGGCCGGACGTCGGTGACCATGGCTTCTCTCGCGGCGAGCGGCGCTTGCTCCCTGGGTATCGGGCTCCTTTTCGGCGGTCCGCCGGCGGCGGTCATGATCGTCGGCATTATCTGGGGGTTTTCGGTGGTCGCCGATTCGGCCCAGTTTTCGGCGGGCCTCAGCGAGCTCTGTCCGCCCGACCGCACCGGGACGGTCCTCACCGTACAGACGGGCCTCGGGTTTCTGCTGACCCTCGTTACCATCCGCCTGATTCCGTCGGTCGAGCGCGTTGTGACCTGGAGATGGGCGTTCGCGCTGCTCGCGCTCGGCCCCCTGATGGGCATCTGGGCGATGGCCAGGCTGCGGCGCCTGCCCGAGGCGCTCAAGATGGCCGGCGGCCGCCGCTAGTTCACCCCTTGCGGTGGACGAGAAACGTGGCGGCCTGGGCGGTCGGCATGACGGTCATCTCGCTGATGTTGACGTGCGGCGGCCGGGTCGCGCAGTAGACGACGGCATCGGCGATGTCGTCGGGCGTGAGCGGCGTCATCCCCTGGTAGGCTTTTCCCGCTTTCTCGGAGTCCCCGCGGTACCGGACGAAGCTGAACTCGGTCTCGACCAGGCCGGGCGCGACCTCGCTGACGCGGACGGCCGTTCCGTTAAGGTCGAGCCGCAGCCCCTTGGAGAGCGCGTTGACCGCAAACTTGGTGGCGCAGTAGACGTTTCCGCCGACATAGACTTCGCGCCCGGCGATCGAGCCGATATTGATGATATGCCCGCTGTTCCGTTTCACCATGCCCGGGATGACAGCCCGGCTGACATAGAGAAGCCCCTTGACATTGGTGTCGATCATCTCTTCCCAGTCCTGGAGCCTGCCCTCATAGAGCTTGTCCAACCCGCGGCTCAAGCCCGCGTTGTTGACGAGCACCTCGACCGCCGACCACTCGGCCGGCAGACCGGCGACGGCCCGCTCGACCGCCGGCCGGTCCCGGACATCGAGCTCGAACACGCGAACCTGAACGGGGAACTTGTCCTTGAGCTCGGTGGCCAGCTCATCCAGACGGCCGCGCCGGCGGGCCGCGAGAAGCAGCCGCGCCCCTTGGAAGGCAAAGGCCCCGGCGCAGGAACGGCCGATGCCCGAGCTCGCGCCGGTAATAAAAACGACTTTATCTTTCAGCGAATGCATCGGGCAACTCCTTGTTCGAATGCGAAAAAGCATAATCGAGCTCCCGGTGCCTGTCAAATAGAGCGCCCCTCGAAAAGGCGATCGCCGGCACCCGACGGGTGGCCTCGACAAAATCTGGCGGAGAGCATGATCGAGCACGACCGAGGTCGGCGTTTGATATTGGAGCGCGAGTTTTGATATCATGCCTCCCTCAAAACAACAGGAGCTGAGCTGAACGGTTTTCCGTCAAATGCCCAAGGAAACTCAGAGAATCCTGGTCACGGGCGCTGCGGGACAGATCGGGTCTGAGCTGACGCTGGCGCTCCGCAAAAAGCACGGGCCGGAGAATGTCGTCGCCTCCGATATCAGGGCCGACGTCGGGGCCGGACTCAAGGATTCCGGGCCGTTCGAGGTGCTGGATGTCCTGGACGCCCCGGCGATCGCCGGCGTCATCAAGAAGCAGGCGATCGACACGATCTACCATATGGCCGCCCTCCTCTCTGCCGTGGGTGAGACAAAGCCCCAGCTGGCCTGGGACGTCAACCTGAACGGCACGTTCAGGATCCTGGAGGCCGCCCGGCAGAACAGCCTCGTCCGGGTCTTCTGCCCGAGCTCGATCGCCGTTTTCGGCCCGGAGACGCCGCGCCAGAACACCCCCAATGACACCATCCTCAAGCCCAAGACGATATATGGCCTTACCAAGGTCGCGGGAGAGCTCCTCGGCGAATACTATGTCAGGCGCTTCGGCGTCGACGTCCGGGGCTGCCGGTATCCCGGGATCATCAGCTATGAAACGCTGCCGGGGGGCGGGACCACCGACTACGCCGTCGCCATCTTCTTCGAGGCGCTCCAAAAGGGCCGCTACGCCTGCTTCCTGCGCGAGGAAACCCGCCTGCCGATGATGTACATGCCGGACTGTCTCAAGGCCACCATGGACCTGATGGAGGCCGATTTCGCCAGCCTCAAGCATCACGCCGACTTCAACGTGACGGCCATGAGCTTCAGCGCGGGCGAGCTGGCCGCCGAAATCAGGAAGCACATCCCGGATTTCAAGGTGACCTATGCGCCCGACTTCCGTCAGGCCATCGCCGACTCCTGGCCGGAATCGGTCGATGATTCGGCGGCGCGCGAGGAATGGGGCTGGCGGCCGGACTACGACCTCGCCAGGATGACGGCGGACATGATCGCCTCCCTGCGACGCCGCTTCACAATCTGACTTTTTCCGAGGGCGCCTGCCAGTTCATGAGAGCCGAGGCGTTGATCTTAACGCCCAGCCATCTCTCCAGGGTCTGAATGATAAGTCCTTTCTGGTCCAGGTCGCGGATCTTGACGCCGTGGTTGGCGCCTGGCTGGACAACCTTCAGGGCGTCCAGGCCGGCCGCCGTCTCGAGGGCCGCTGCGGACCAGGGATCGATGCCGCCGTAGATATAGATGATCCGCTCTCCCTGGGTCTGGAGCCAGGGGATGACATCCTGCATTACCTCGGGTTTGAAGATCAGGGCCGCGCCGACCGGGGCAAAGGAGCTGTAGGTGGGCGCCGGCACCGCCTGGAGCAGATCCGTCAGGTGATCGTAGACATACGGGCAGTAGCCGATTTCGGTGTAGGCCTGATAGAAAAGAGGCTGGTAATAGAGAAAGCCGGCGTCGGAATAATATACCGGCGATGAGACCGCGACGAGATGATCCAGTATCTGCTGGTCGGCCGCCCCGGCGTCCGGGATCCTGGCGCAGTCGCTCTCCCTGCCGTATTGCCAGAACGCGAAAGGGTATTCGAGCACGGCATACTCGAACGCCGCCGCTTCCGGAACGATGGCAAACGCATACCCTTTTCCCTGAGTGTGCTGCCTGAACAAAGGCATGAGCTGTGACCGGCGGGACAAGGCCAGCCGCTGGAATTCCTGAAGCCTCAGGCGGCATTCGGACGAACCCACCTGCTCCAGAAACGGGGCGAATCGAGGATCGTCGGGGAATCCCATGATGGGCGCGACATAAGCCACGGTGGCCGCCACGTCGCCGGGGTGGAACCGGCGGTAGAAGAGCGAGGTCATCCCGCCCTTGCTCGCTCCCGTGCTGACCCATTTTCCCGGATAGATGTCTTTAAGCGCCTCGCGGATCGCGTGCTGGTCGTCCGCCGCCTGCCGGATGGTCAGGTACTTCCAGTCCTGGGGGATGTTGTCGGAAAAGAACCTATGCCCCATGATGATCTGATTGCACTTGAGGAGGGCGGCGAGTTCGGTTTCATAGCTCGATGACGGCGTGCCGTACCCCGACGTATGAAAGACCATCGGCAAGTCCCGGCCGCGATCCGAGAGATAAAAGCCCTGCTGGAAGGTCCCCCGGCTCGCCTCCCGGTGGTCGACCGGCTGGCTGAAGGTTATCTGAAACGTCTCGGTGTAACCTTGGACGGGAGGGGAGACAACCGAAACTTGGAATCCCGGAATTTGCCGGAGCCTGTCGAGAAGCGTCGGTGTCGCCGGGCCTTCGGCGGCCTTCTGGGAGCACGAATAAAACAGCGCCAGAAAGGCCAGGCCGTAGAGGCGGAAGACCTTCGTACGGCGCTTTGTCCTATCACCTCCAGTCTGCCGATAGGACTCAGATAAAGCGATTCTCATGCGGTTCTCCCGATAGTCATGCTAGCAATTATGCGGACGGCAATTCAAGCGCCTCGTACGGATTGGGGGGATTTCTGCGCATTGATAACGCCGCCGTTCGTCTGATAGAATCCGGGCCGAAGGAGGATGATCATGAAAAAACCGACAATACCGGCGTTAATCATTCTGGCCTTCCTGCCCTGTTTCCTGACGGCCGGCGACTCCAGGCCCGGCCACACCTATTCGATTGTCGCCATCGACAAGTCCACCGGAGAGCTCGGGGCGGCGGTCCAGTCCCATTGGTTTTCGGTGGGTTCGAACGTGATCTGGGCCGAATCCGGCGTCGGAGCCGTCTGCACCCAGTCCTTTATCGACCCGTCCTACGGCCCGCTCGGCCTCGATATCATGCGGGCTGGCCGGACGGCCCAGGAGGCCCTGGCCGGCCTTCTCCGCGCCGACAAAAACGAGGCCGTGCGCCAGGTGGCGATGATCGACGCCCAGGGCCGCGTGGCCGCCCACACAGGCAAGAACTGCATCCCGGAGGCGGGTAATATCATCGGCGAGGGATTCTCCTGCCAGGCCAACCTGATGCTCAAGAACACCGTCTGGAAGGCCATGGCCCGGGCGTTTGAAAACACCCGGGGGGAGCTTGTCGACCGCCTGATGGGCGCCCTCGAAGCCGCCGAGGCCGAGGGCGGAGACATCCGGGGCCGGCAGTCGGCGGCCATCATTGTGGTTAAAGGGAAAAGCTCCGGCGTCTGGTGGAAAAACAGAATCTATGATCTTCGCGTCGAGGACAATCCCGCGCCCCTCGTCGAGCTCAAACGCCTCATCCGGCTCAACAAGGCTTACAACTTCATGAACACAGGGGATGAGCTGCTCACGGAAAACAAGGTCGAGGACGCCATGAAGTCGTACAGCCGGGCCATGGAAATGTACCCCGATAACGCCGAGATGGTGTTCTGGCCCGCCGCCACGCTGGCCTCGACCGGAAAGGTGGATGAGAGCCTGCCGCTCTTTAAGAAGGTTTTTGCCCTGGACCATAACTGGGTCATCCTGGTGCAGCGGCTGCCCGGCGTCGGCCAACTGCCCAAGGACAGGGCGCTCCTCAAGAAAATTCTGGCCCAGGCTCCATCCAAACGTTAGCCGCTCCGCTGGTTTGTCACGGCATTTTTATTGTGATATAAACGGGACTCCGCTGGCTTGATCTCATTCAGGAGGACTCGACATGAACAACCCTTTGATCCGTAAAGTCAACCGCCGGGATTTTCTCAAGATCGGAGCGGCCGCCGGGGTGGGTGCCGCCCTGTCGAAATCGGGGTTGGCGGGCGCGGTGGACGCCCTCCCCCCCGTTAGTCAGGCCGCCGGGGCCGCCAGCCTGATCGACTTCAAGGCGGCGCCGATCGACCCCGTCCGGATCGCCTTCGTAGGCGTGGGCGGCATGGGTTCGGCGCACGTCCGCAATTTCCTCAAGATCGACGGGGTCGAGATCAAGGCGGTCTGCGACATCGTCGAGGAAAAAACGGCCCGCATCCAGAAATGGTGCGGGGAGGCCGGCCGCCCCCGGCCGGAGGCCTATTTCAAGGGCGATTGGGATTTCAAGCGCCTCTGCGAACGTAACGATATCGACATCGTCTATACGGCGACCCCCTGGGAATGGCATGTGCCCGTCTGCGTCGCCGCCATGGAAGCGGGCAAGCACGCCGCCACGGAAGTGCCGGCCGCTTACACCGTCGAGGACTGCTGGAAGCTAGTCGAGACGGCCGAAAAGGCGAAGCGCCACTGCATGATGATGGAGAACTGCTGCTACGACCGGCCCGAAATGCTCTGCCTGAACCTGGTGAAGAAAGGCCTGCTGGGCGAGATCTTCCACGCCGAGGCCGGCTACCTCCACGACCTTCGGGAGGTCAAGCTCAACGGCAAAGGCGAATCCCTCTGGCGGCCGGCGCACTCGCTTAAGAGAAACGGCAATCTCTACCCCACCCACGGCATCGGCCCTGTCAGCCAGTGCCTGGACATCAACCGGGGCGACCGGTTCGATTATCTCGTTTCGATGAGCACCAAGCCCTTCGGCCTCCACCTCTACGCCGAGAAGACGCTCGGCCCCGAACACTACTGGTCCAAACAGAAGTTCGCCCTGGGAGATGTCAACGTCTGCCTGATCCACACCGTCAACGATAAGGTCATCACCCTCTACCACGACACCTCCTCTCCCCGGCCTTACAGCCGGATCAATATCGTCCAGGGTACCAAGGGACTTTTCGAAAAATACCCCGACCGGGTGTACGTCGAGGGCCGGAGCAAGTTCGACGAGTGGGATTCCCTGGAAAGCTATTACATCGAGCACGACCACACCGTCTGGAAGGAGCTCGAGGCAAGATCCAAGGGCGCTGGCCACGGCGGCATGGATTTCATCGAGGATTACCGGCTCGTCGAGGCGCTTCGGCAGGGCCGGCCGCTGGACATGGACGTCTATGACGGCGTGTCCTGGAGCGTGGTCACTCCCCTCAGCGAGTGGTCGGTGGCGAACAAGAGCAAGCCGGCCGATTTCCCGGATTTCACGCGCGGCGGCTGGAAGACCCCGCGTGAGCTCGAGGTCATGAAGGTTTGAGCCGTCGGATTTCTACCGGATGACGACCTTCCGGCCCTCGAAGTCGAGGATCCGGATCTTCATGCCGTAGACGCTCTCGAGAAGCGGCTCCTTGAAGACGTCGCCTGGCCGGCCGCTCGCCGCCACCGCTCCCCCCTTCATGAACACCATCTCGTCGGAATACTGGACGGCCATTTCCAGCCCGTGCAGGGTGAGGACGATGGTCTTTTGCTTTTCGTCGGCGAGCTTCCTTACCAGGGTCAGCAGGTCCTGCTCGTGCTTCGGGTCGAGGAAAGTTGTCGGCTCGTCCATAAGCAGGACCGTCGATTGCTGGGCCAGCGACCGGGCGATCAGGACCAGCCGGCGCTCGCCGCTCGACAGCTCGCTGATGGCGCGCGACGCAAACCGCCCCAGCCCGACGAATTCCAAGGCCTCTTCGGCGGCGCGGGCGTCCTCTCTCGAAGGCAGGGAGAACGGCGAGATATAAGAGGCCCTTCCCATCAGGACAAAGTCCAGCACCTGATAGTTGAAGGCCGAGTCATGCTCCTGGGGAACATAACCCAGGAGCCGGGCCTTCTCGCGGCTCTTCAGCATGGCGAAATCCCGGCCGTCCACGAACACGCGGTTCCTGGGCACGGGGAGGATGCCGCCGAGGCATTTGAGGAGCGTCGTCTTGCCGGCGCCGTTGGGGCCGACGATCGACGTCACCCGGGCGGACTCGAACAGGAGGTCCCCGATGCGCAGGGAAAAGTCCCGATATGAAAAGGTGAGGTTCCTGACCCGGATGTTCATAGCCAGACCTTCCTGGCCTTCTTGAGCAGGATGACGAAAACGGGAATGCCGATGAGGCTCGTGAAAATGCCGATCGGGATCTCGAACGAGGACAGCCCCCGGATGATGTCGTCGGCGATGATCACAACCGAGGCGCCCAGGGCCGCCGAGAGAGGCACGACCCGGCGGTTGTCCGCCCCGAACATCAGGCGGACCAGATGGGGAACGATGAAACCCAGCCAGCCGATGATCCCGACGACGGCCGTCGCGGCCGAGGTGATGAGCGTCGCGGAGGCGATCACCAGGATCTTTTCCCGCCGGACATTGACGCCCAGCGATCTGGCCTCCTCCTCGCTCATCGACAGGACGTTGAACCGCCAGCGGAGCAGGACGAGAAAGACGAGGCCGAGCGCGATGAGCGGAACGGAGATGTATAGGTCCTTCCAGGAGGCGAGCGAAAGGCTGCCCATCAGCCAGAAAAACAGCGCCTGGAGGACATACGGACTGGCGAAGAACTCGATCAGGGAGAGAAGCGCCGAGAAGAACGCCGTCACGATGATGCCGGTCAGGAGAAGCGAGATCGAATGCGTTTCCGCCTGCCCCGATATCACGAGGACGGCGCCCACGGCCACGACCGCGAAAACGAAAGCCGCCACCTGGGGCGGGAAGGCCCGGCCCAGGAAGACGAGCGAAAGCGCCGCGCCCACGGCCGACCCGGATGAGATTCCCAGGATATACTCGTTGACCAGAGGGTTCTTGAACAGCGCCTGAAGGGACGCCCCCGAGATCGACAGGGCCGCCCCCACAGCCAGCGCCAGGAGGAGACGCGGCAGCCGGATCCTGAAAATGACATCCCGGACGGCCGGCGACACCCCCTCGGGCGTTGGTCCTGTGCCCGGGTGGGTGAGCGCCCAGACAAGGGCGCGGGGGGAGATAGGGTAGGTGCCGATGCCCAATGAGATGACAAAGGCAGCGAGCGGCAGGACCAGGATGGCCAGGGCGAGCGCCCGCTTTCTATTATCTTGCTGTCCACGCATCTAAACCCAGCGTCCTTGTCAGCTCGGTAAATCCGCTGTCAATCCCGTAAAATTTCTTAAAAACGGCGTTGCCCTCGGCCTCGATGTCGACGGCCGCGAACCTCTTCGGATGAAAGAGCTTCGCCAGGTAAAGCGTCTCCGCCAGCACACACGCCGGGTCCCACCAGTACCAGAACCCGAACGTGTAATGGACGCGGCCGGTGCGCACCGCCATGACCGGCCGCAGCCGGGAGTCCTCGAGAACCCCCCGTACGGTCACGATCCTGTCCTTGGGCAGGAAACTCCCCTGGATGAGGATGATATCGGGGTCCCAGCGGATGATCTTCTCCAGGTTGACGATCGTGCCGATACTCCCGAGGTAAGAGGGCAGCAGGCCGTCGGCCACGTTCCTTCCGCCAGCCAGGCCAACGGGTTCGTAAGAAACGGGCGTCCGGATGAGCGACGACCAGAAGGCAAGATAAACCCGCGGTCGGCCGGCCGGCTCAAGGGGAAGGAAGGCTTCGGCCAGGCTCGCGAGCTTTTGCCTGAAGTAGCCCTTGAGCTCGGCCGCCCGCTCCGTTCTGCCCGTGACCTTCCCGAGAAGCTCGATTTCCGCAAGGAGGCCCTGAAACGATCCCATCGAAGCCATGGCCAGCACGGGAATCCCCAGGCTGCGCTGGATGGAATCCGGGACCTGCTGCTCGGTGGGGGAAGTGAAGATGATGTCCGGCTTCAGGCGAACCACGAGTTCCCTGTTGACGCTTTCGTCGGGCTTCGAGACGACGGGCAGGCTCTGTCCGGCGGGAAAGATGATCTTGAAGAGGTGATCGTTGTCGCGGATGAAGTAGTCCAGGCCCACCAGCCTCTCCCCCGCTCCCAAGGCCACGATAATCCTCGTAATCTCAGGCTGCAGGGAAAGAATCCTCTGCGCCGGGACGGAAACTTCGACCGCGCGGCGGAGGTTATCCTTGACGGTCAGGCGCTGCGCCGCGGCGGCGGCCGGCAGCCGCACGCCAGCCGCCAGCGAAAGAATCGCGGCGATCAGGACGGGGACGACCGGCGCGCGTGGCCGGGTCGCCCTCGTGTCCGTTCGAGGCATCGGCGAGGTCAGAAGAGGATCCGGCCAAAATACTCGGGGAGATGGAAATCCGGCTTCGGGGATCCGACCGGGTTCCAGGCGCCATAGTGCGGAATCTCCGTCTCGTCGCCGCATTTGTAGAAATTTCCCCTGGCGACGCGGCCAGGCCCGATCCGGCCCCCGTAATATTCCTCAAAGAGGCTGAGGGGCAGCCGATAGGCCAGGGTCCAGAAATCGGCCCCGTAGGCTCCGTCCACTGGGCCCTTGATCGAGGGCTTGACCTCGGACCCGGCCAGGGCTTCCCGTGGGACCGGGCGGCGGGTTCCCCGTTCCCCGCCGTGGTGGATGAGCATCGTTCCCAGGGCGTTGGTTTCGATGTTGATGTAGCCCAGTTTCTTCTCGGGAAAAGGGTCGATGAAAAACTCGACGCAGCTGTCCTTGTAGACCGGGTCCTGGAAGTCCGTGTATTTCACGCGGATCTTGGGCTCCCAGGCTTTGAAGAAAACATAAAGGTAGTTCGGGCTGCAGCAGGCTCTGGCCTCGACCCTGGGCTCGTAGCCGTTCTTGAGCCAGAGGTAGTGATCGACCTTGGCCGCCGGGACCGCCTCCCAGAAGGCGGATTCACCCGGCAGGGCGAAATCCTCGTGGATTCTCTGAACGCGGTATTCAGACATGGGACTCATTCGTCTGACTCCTTTCCCATTAACCGGCGGACCTGGGGGCCGTCCCGGCTCTTATAAGTTCGGGCGAAGCGAAGGCCGCCCGATGAATGCTTTCATTATAGTACTTGAGACCCCGCGGCGGCTTCCTAGGAAGCGGCCTCAAAGGGTCGATCCTGTCCGAGAGGAAAGCGTAGCACCAGAGACCGCCCGGATAAGTCGGAACCGGACCGAAATAGTAAGCCGAAATCGGGAACAGCCTCTTTAGGAACGCGGCTTTACGCTTTAGGTGATCCAGATGGAAAACCGGCGAGCCCGCCTGGGCGGCGATCACGCCGCCCGGCTTGAGCCGCTTTTTGAGGCCGGCGAAAAACTGTCTCTGGTGCAGGATGGCCGAAGGGCCGACCGGGTCCGAGGAATCGACGAGGATGACATCGAACCTATCGGTCGACTCCCTGATAAACTCATTGCCGTCGGCGACCCTGACGGAGGCCCGTGGGTCGGCAAACGACGAGGCCAGGCCGGGAAAAAACCTGCGGCAGGCCTGGATGACCGCCTCGTCGATCTCGATAAGGGTGGCGCGCGCCACGCGGTGGCGGAGAACCTCACGGAGGGCTCCCCCGTCGCCGCCCCCGATAACGAGAACGTTTTCCGGCTTCGGATGGGCGGTCAAGGCGGGATGGACGAGCATTTCGTGGTAGAAAAACTCGTCCCGCTCGGTTGTCTGGATTAGGCCGTCGAGAAGAAGGACCCTGCCGAATGAGTCCGTCTGGTGGATTTCCATTTCCTGGAACCGCGTCTTCTCGGCCAGGAGCCGCCGGCGGGATACGAAAAAAATGCCGCTCGTCGGCGTGTGATATTCCCGGATGTCCTGTCTAGGCATGCTGGATCCTCGGGGAGATTATAGTGGCCGGTTTCCGGCGTTGTCAATCGGCCGCCATGGGAAGGCCGCGCCGCCGGGAATCAGTAGTACCGGGTGACCCGGACGTCTCTGTAGTATTTCTTCAGAATATCCCTGTAGTCGGCTCCGGCCTGGGCCATCCGGAAAGCGCCCACCTGGCAGAGCCCGACGCCGTGGCCCCAGCCCTTGCCGGAAAAGACGAAATGGGTAACCTCGCCGCCGCTCCCGAACTCCCTGTCGATGGCGAAGAGGGTATCCCGGAGGCCCAGCACCCATCGGACCTTGAGGCCCTTGACCACGACCTGGCTCTCCGTGCCGGTTATCGAGAGCGCGATCACCCGATGCGACTTGCCCCTTGACATGACTTCGAGGTCGATCAGCCGGCCGATGGGGTAGTACTCGAGGATCCGCTTCTCGAGCTCTTCACGGGTCTCGCGGACCTGCCAGTTGTGAAACGGCGAGTTCCGGTCGAGCACATTTCCTTCGTCGGTGCCCGCGGCTTCGAGCAACCCGACCACCCCCTGTCGTTCGGTCCAGCTCACCTTTTCGCCGCCGAGGAGAGACAGCCTGGAGGCGCGCGTGATTTCACCGTCCTGGCTGCGGAAAAGAAAACAGACCGGTGAGCGCGGAAGAACGCGGACTTCTCCCCCTTCCTCGAGCTCCAGGCCATCCATGACCAGGCCTCGGAAGGTCCCTCTGTGAGCGGGGTCGAGGTAGCTGCGGACAGACCGCCACAGCGCCAGGGCCAGCTCGCCGCGGGACACCGCGCGTGTTTCATCGGCCATGTCCGTCGAGGCGGCCAGGATGCCGGTATGGATGAGATAAGCGAGGTCCTCCCTGGCCTGTCCCGTGAACCCGGGGAGTTCCCGCATCACAAAGTCGACTTCGCTCTTGAGCATCAGGTTCTTGACCCGATCGTCCCATTGAAAGGCGCGGATGAGAAGCGCGGCCAGGTTCGCATAGCTCATGCGGCTATCCTGCAGGGCGATCCGGTCCACCGGTTTGCCCAGGAAGGCGGCGGCGTTCCGGACCCAGCTTGCGGCCTCGTCGGGGGCCACCGGGTCCTGATAGAACTCGGGAAGGGGCTTCTCGGGCAGGATGCCCAAGCTGACGAGCCAGGCGACCTCCCTATCGATATTGCGGTTTCGCGCCATGATCGGCAGGGATGCCGGGCTTTCCAGCGTCCATTCCGTCTGCTTCTCATAAACGCATTCAGTGCTCTTCAGGTAAGGCTCGGGGTTTCCCTCAAAGACATTCGAGACGTCCTCCGTCAGGCCGCCGCAGGTGCTGGTGTAGAGGGCGTTGATCAGTTTCCCCCGGTAGACGGCCACCTCCCCTCCGGTCTCTTCCACCGCCCGGCTGCTCAGGGGATGCTCGGCGCTCAGCCCGCCATAGGCTTGGCTCTGGGGCGTGTCATAAACGTCAAACCCGAGGTCGGCGTTGGCCCCCAGATGTTTGATCGCGTAGGTCCGGGCGGCGACCGCCTGGGCTTTAAGCGCGTCATAGGCGTTGAAGATTTCGGGCGATAGCTCTTTCGGTACTACCCCTTTGAGATAGTCCTCGAGGTTGAGGACGTTGATCAGGGCGAGGCCTTTTTTCGTCGCCCGGAGGACGAAGATGCCGCGATACCGGCTTCCGTTATAGGAGAGATAGCTCTGGGCATGGGTGGGGATAAAATAGATAACCGTTTCCGGGTCGAGGAGTTCCTGCTTGTCGCCCACCATCACGGATAGCGCGTGGGCTCGCTCATGAGTGACCTCCTCGCGAACGATCCAGGCCTCCTCGACGCCGGCCGCAGTCAGCGTTTTGATGTACCGGAGGGCCTCTCCGCGGGTCAGGAAATCCCCCACCCTGACCTGGTATCCTGGGCCCTCGTCTTTATCGCGGGCGACCGTAACCCGGCCCGTCAAGCCGACTTTTGACCTCAGCCCGTCAGCCAGACGGTCGGCCTCCGCCTTGTCCGGGGCCTGGGCGACCTGGAGGAAGAACCGTTCGGTGAGGTTCTCCTTCTCTCCCCTGATCCGGATCCGGTCCACGTCGCCCGCCACCAGCCGGTAGTTCTGGCCCGCCTCATAGACCTCGACGCCAGACGATGACCCCAGGATCACTTCATCTAGGTTGACGGAGAGCGCGACGCGGATGACAGGGTTTTTGATCAGGTAGCCGTGAAAAAACGAGTTTTCCGGGCCGAACTCGGGCGCTTTACCCCCCAGGAAATAGAGAACGAGGACGGCGCTGAATAAGTACTTCCCGCGACGAGGTCTCGTTCTGATCATGAGTCAACTCGCTCTGTGTATTTCTCCTGGCGAAACATGTCTCACGGCATTTCGGGGCATGCTATATGTGGCACTAAATTAAGCCATCTATACTATATGCTGAGCTTTTTTTGAAAGAGGATGAGTAAAGCATAGCGGAAAACCCGCCTCTTGTCAACCCATGGGAGGGCGCGGCCGGCCGCTATTCCAGGCGCCGCAGCTGGGGGACAAGGAGCGCGACGAGCCCGGAGAACGCCAACAAGGCTCCGGCATTTATGATGACGGCAGCCGGCTCGCCGAATTTCTCTGCGGCCAGGCCGATCCAGAGGGAGCCCACGGGCAGAAACCCGAAAAACGTGAGGCTGTAGATGCCCATCACCCTCCCCCGGAGCTCGTCCTTGACGAGGGTCTGAACAAGGGCGTTGGCGATGTTGAAGGTAAACACGAGCGCCCCTCCCGAAGCCACGAGCGCCAGGAGGGCTGCCGGCAGCCAACGGGCTATGGCGAATACAAGCAGGACCGTGGGAAAGGCCACGGTTCCCAGGGTGAGCACCCGGCCCCGGAAATTGAACCTGCCGAGAGACGCGATCAGCAGCGCCCCCATCAGGGCGCCGACGCCCCGGGCGGACTGAAGCCAGCCGTTGGTCGTCGCATTTCCGTGAAGGATGTTGACCGCCCAGGCGGGAATCAGGACGACGAAGGAGCTCCCGAACAAACCCGTCACCAGCACCAGGAAGATCAACGTCCGGATCAGGCGGTGGCCAAGGACATAGCTGAACCCGTCCTTAAGGTCCTGCCAAGCGGTGGCGTCCGATACCTTCCGGGCCGCCGGCTTGACGTTCATCATCAGCAGGGCAGCAATGACGGCGAGAAACGACAGTCCGTTGATCATGAAGCACCAGGCCGGACCGAAGATGGCATATGTGACGCCGGCGACCGCGGGGCCCACGGCGATCGCGGAGTTGAAAATCGTCGAGTTCAGGGCGATGGCATTGGTCAGGTCCTCCCGGGGCACCATGTCCGGAACGAAGGCGTGCCGGGCGGGGGCGTCAAAGGCATTGGCGGCGCCCATGAGGAAAGCCAGGAGGATGATGTGCCAGGGCTGGATGAGATGAAGAAACGTCATCGCCGCCAGGACGAAGGCGAGGACCATCATGGCGGTCTGGGTGGCGATCAGCACCCGCCGGCGGCTGGCCCGGTCGGCAAACACGCCGCCGTAGGCCATGAAGAGCCAGGTCGGAATGCCGGCAGCGAACCCGACATACCCGAGGTAGGCCGGCGACCGGGTGAGCTCGTAGACCAGGAACCCGAGCGCGGTGGTCTGCATCCAGGAGCCGAAAAGCGAGATGAGCTGGCCCCAAAACCAGAGCCGGTAGTTCGGGTGGCGGAGGGAAGAAAAGGTCTGCCTGAAATCGATTTGCCGGCGCAGCCGGTCGACGTAAACGCCAATCATGGGACTCAACCAAAGAAACCGCATTCTAGCCTAAACGTTCCCGTCTGACAAACCGCCTCCAGAATGTGGTAGCATCCGTTTATGTGATCATTTGATTTGGCATTGGGGTCCTGTCACGGCGATCCCCCGGAAGTCCTCCCTCCTTCCCAAGAAAATCCAGTCGGTCCGCTCTGGCGGGGGGCCCCCACGCCGCGCCACTCCTCAGTTTGACCATCTCCATCACACACACGGAGATGCCTCGCCGGAATGTCGGGCTAAGCATATTGACTTGGAGCGGCTCTTATCCCCACAATGAGGCGAAAAATGGCGACCCCTGAACGTATAAAGGACTTGACTATGAAAACCCGTTTCCTCTGCGGCGTGCTGTTCATTTTTCTGGCGTTCAGCCTGAACGCGGGCGAGATCAGGAGCCTGGGCAGGGTATTCTCCCTCGGCCAGGGGTTGAAGGACTTGGATGGCGACGGCCTGGCCGACGGTCTGGCGTTCTCGATCGTCATACCCGATAGGGCTACCCCGGTCGAGACCGCGCTGGCGGCGGACATCGCCGCCCGGGCGAACCTGGAAGTCCTTGCCCAGGACCCCGATCTGGTCAAAACCGAGGCCGAAGCCGCCGCCTTGACGGCCACCGCGGACCTCATCCTTATCGGGGCCCGTCTTAAGCTTGCCCAGGAACTCGCGGGGGCCAAAGGGCTGCCGGCTTTGTCCTCCCATCAGGGCGGCGTCTTTCTTATCGAATCCAGGGGCAGGTCGAGTCTCCTCGTTCTCGGCGGGTCCGATGAGGCCCTTCTCAAGGCCGGCCGGGCGTTCTTCCTGAGGTGGCCCTATTTTTGGGAGATCTGGGGCCGCGAGGATGGGCATACCTATGCGACGATGGAAAGAGATATCGCTGCTCTTTTCCGGCAGGAAAAGATCGCTTTACCTTTCGTTTCCGTCCACTCCGCGCTCTATGAGTTCCCGCCCTATTCATCGTCCCGGGACACTGTCCGGAGGCTGAAATTCGATAACGGCGAAATCAAGGATCTCGAGGTGGTGCTCGAGTTTCCGCGGACCGGGGACCGTGACAGGGCCCTGGCCGCGCTCCAATCGCTCAAGGACGACCGCCGGCGCGGCGAACGGACGGAAACCCTTTCCTACCCCGGCTGTTCCCGGGTAACCCTGGCTCTCCGGGCGGGGGCGACGGACGCCGTCATCAGCCTTCCCCGGTCGGGCTACCCGAAAAGGATCCTGACGCCGAGCTATAAGGAACCGGCTCGCCGGAACGTGCCGGAAAGGGATTTTGACTTGCTGAGCTTATTCTCTCCGAAGGGCATCTACTCGGATGACGACAAGGATGGTTTGGCCGACGGACTGGAATCCCAGGTGGTCGTCCCGACGACCGGAAACTGGCCGTCGCTTGCGCGCTTTGTCTCCCGTCTGGTCCTTCACGCCGCGGGCGGCGCTTTCCCCATCGTCCAGCTTGAGACCGAGGTCGAAGACGCCAAGGCGCTTAGCGCTCCTATCTTTGTGGGGGACAGCCGGTTTGTCCAGGAACTCACAAAGACGGGCAAGCTGAGTACGCCGACCCTGCCGCCGGGTGCCGCCGCCGTCCAAGTCGTGCCCCAAGCTTTTAACAAATCCAGCGCCGTGGCGATTACCGGCCCCGACGCCTCCGCTCTCCAAGGGATCCTGGATTATCTTGGAAAAGGCTTCCCATATTTAACAAGATACGATGACGGCGGCCCGCAACTGGGCGATCTGTCCGCCGACTTCGAAAAATTTTTGGCCGGCGGCCGGGGCGCCGCCGAGGCCTTTATCCAGGGGAGCGCAGAAAAAATCCTGCGGGAAATCGTGGAGAGAGAGCCGGCCGAGGTCCGGGCGGAAATCTGCCTGGCTCAGGACAACGCGAAATTCACGGATCATATCGAGGGCTTCCTGAGGAAGTCCCTTCCGGGTTCGAAGCTCGAGGTCAAGTCGAGCTCGCTCGAAAAGAGCACGGTCATCTTCGAAAAGACGACCGACTTTTCCTGGGAAGCCGACGATGCCTTTGATCTGGTCATGGCCAGGGCCAGGGGCATTTGCGGTTCGCCGGATGGACTTGAGGTTGACCTTGGTGTGGGCGAATCCCCCGCCGTCCGGCAAAGAATCAAGTCCAGGATCGAAGCGGCACTCGATGAGGCCGGGTTCTCCCGGCCCGATGTGCGGGTCCATTCCGCATACAAACAGGGGTTCTTTTGGCTCACGGAGGATGTCCTGGATGCTCTTCGCGGCCGGCCGGTCGACCGGATCGTCATCCGGTTCGCCCGGGAAAAGGACGATTTCTCCTCGCCCAAGAGATTCTACTCCGAGCCCATGCGCTGGCTCCAGGAGCTTTATCCCGCTGACGAGCTCATGTCCTCGGGGCTGGGGCTCCCCCTGGACCGCATCGGTTTCGAGATCAATGAAAAAGAAGAACCCGTCTATGAGGCGACCGCCCTGGACTCAAAGAATACGGCCATCTGGGAGGGGGCTTTTTCTCCCCGCCGGCGGGAGATAAGCTACCTCGCCCCTCTTCCCGAGTGGGGAACGGCCCGCGTGACGACGGGCTGGCTGTCGGTCAAGCACCAAGGCCGGGTCATTTACGATGAGGCTCTGCTGACGGACCTCGAGAAATTCTGGAATTTCTACCAGAAGGAGGTCCTGAGCCCCCTTTATAGCCAGGTCATGGAAAAAACCGGGAACGAGCCCGCGACGGGCAAACAACCGTATTTCAAAAGGCTGCTCGTGGAGCTGTGGCTCAGCGAGCCGGACTTCAAGCTGGGCCTCGACGAGGAGATCGTTAGCAGCCTGGAGGCAATCCACGATGAGATCTATTTCGACACCCTGGATATGCTGCGCGGCATGACCCGGGTGGACATCGAAGACCAGGATGTGCCCCAGGACGCCTCGCGGCTGTCCGCTCCGGGAAACGTATTTCCGGTGGTGCATCCGTCCTCGGAAGGGGAAAAAGGCAGGGTCAAGGTCACTCTCGAAGACTGGCCCGCCCCCGCTCCCAGGCTGGTTGTCAAGTGGAAGGAAAAAGGCCGTCAAGAGGAGCGCGGGCGGACGATGGCCTTTCCCTCTCTCAAGCCGAAGCGCGTGCGCTTCCCCTCGCTAGTCTACGATGGAAAGGAGCGCCGGGTTGACAACCTGGTGGTTCAGGCCGAGTTCGAAAAGGAGGCGGACTACCTCGCGGCCCTGGAGATCATCCAGTCCGCCCGGTCGCTCCAGGAGCAGGGGCGCCTGTCCCCGCCCTTCTCTTACGGGGGGATCCGGACGGTCACGCTGAGCGTCAAGTCCAAAGACCTGGTAAAAGAGGAGGTTTTCCCTATTGACCCTCCGGACAAGGCGGCCGGCCGGCCCACGCTCTCGAGCGGCGAGGCCATGCCGGTCAGGACGGACGAGATTGTCTCTCCCGAGATGGCCATGGCCATGGTGCGGGGCCTGAGCCGGCTACCGTCCGTCAGGAGCTACATCGGGGGTTTTTCCTACGAGCAAAGGCCGGTCCCCGTGCTGGAGATATTTTCCACACCGGGAAGATACATTTCGCTCGCCCGCCTGGCCGTCGCCAAGCCGACCCTGTTCGCTTCGGCGCGCCAGCACGCCAATGAAGTCTCCTCGACCAACTACCTCCTCGAGTTCGCCCGGCTCCTGGCCGGGGACGGGGACTTCCGGGATTACCTGAAGAAAGTCAATTTCGTGTTCGAGCCCATGGAAAACCCTGACGGCGCCGCCCTCGCGTACAGCCTGCAGAAGCTCACGCCGTTCCACAGCCTGCACGCCGGGAGGTACGGCGCCCTGGGCATGGAAATCGGCTACTCCAGCGGTCCCGCCGGGAGGTTCCTGCCCGAGGCGGCGGTGCGGCGACAGGCGGTCGAGCGCTGGCTGCCGGATATCTCCCTCAACCTGCACGGCTATCCGTCGCACGAGTGGGTGCAAGCCTTTTCGGGTTATTCGCCCTATCTTTTCCGCGATTACTGGATCCCCAAGGGCTGGTTCGCCTATTACCGGACGCCCCGGATGGGCATCTATGAGAAATGGAGGCAGGCCGGCGCCGATCTCAAAGCGATTATCATCGATGAGATGCGCAGAGACCCCGCCCTCCGCGAGTCCAATGAGAAGTTCTATGCCCGTTACCGCCGCTGGGCGAGCCGGTGGCAACCCCACCTCGACCCGCTCGAGATCGAAGCCGGACTCAATATCTTCGCCGCCCGCCGCAGCGCGCAGGAGTACAAGCTGACCCCGCGATCCCAGATGACCTATGTGGAGGAAACGCCCGAACTCATGGATGAGACCGCCCGGGGCGGATGGCTTGATTTTCTCTGCGCCCAGGGTCTGGCCTTTCTCCGCGCCCACGCCAGGTACCTGAGCGAAGCGCGCTTTGAGGTCGGGCGGATCGAGGAGGAAATCCGGGACCGGGTCCGGATCCAGTTCAGCCGGTCCCGGCCGGGGACGATCAAAAACTAGCCAGGGCGCGCCCAATTCCAAAATAAGTGATCACGTCATCATAGAAGATGCTACCCCCCTTTGGGGGCGATTTGAATTCGGAGGCGAAAAACACTACAATAGGGGCTCGAAATCGCGGAGCGCAGAGCCGCCGTGAACCAAAGGAGGAATCCATGAGAAAATCAACGGCCATCATTGCCTGCGGGCTTTTGGCGCTGGCCCTCGTCTGCGGCACAGCGCAGGCCCAGACAAGCCAGGAAGTCGTCGCCAAGATGATCGAAGCCCAGGGCGGCGCCAAGGCACTCGCCGCGGTCAAAGATACGACGATCAACGCGACGGTCGAGCTCGTCTCGATGGGGATGAATGGGACCCTGACCATGTATCAGAAAGAGCCCAACATGATGCGGATGGATATTGAAATCATGGGCATGGTCATCACCCAGGCCTATGACGGCGCCGTCGCCTGGATGGTCAACCCGCAGACGGGCGCCACGGAACAGATGCCCGAGCCGGCCGCCCAGGCCATGAAGCGCCAGGCTCTGGGCAACGGTGCGCTGCTCACGCCCGAGAAGTACGGGATCAAATACGAGTACAAGGGCAAGGAAAAGATCGACACCAAGGAATACCTTGTGCTCGAACAGACGACAGCCGACGGCCACAAGACGACGATGTACCTCGATCCCGGAAGCAATCTGCCTTACAAAGCCAAGGGGATGGAGATTGACGCCCAGACCAATGCCGAGGTCATGACGGAATCGGTGTTCGGCGATTACCGCAAGGAAGGCGATATCACGATCGCCCATAGCCTGACCACCGTCCGGGACGGCCAGGAATTCATGAAGCTGTCCATCAACAAGGTGACCTTCAACTCCAACCTGGAGGACGCCTTCTTCAAGATGAGCAAGTGAGTGGGACGGGCGGCCGCCGGCATCAGGCCGCGGCTTCCCGGAGCACGCTGTAGGCCAGCCGCAGCGCCCGGAGTCCTTCTTCGCCGCTGACCTTGGAGGTCTTTCCTTGGCGGACGGAGTCCAGGAAATTCTCCAGCTCCTTTTTGAGCGGCTCCTCCTTCTGAATCCGGAGCGTCTTGATGTCCGTCTGGCTCCGGTCCAGGGGAAAGACCTTGACCTCCTGGTCGATGTAGTCGATCGAATAATAGACGGTGGGCTCAAAGATCCGGAGCTTCCGGACCTTGCCCTGATGAACCCGGCTGGCCGTCAGAGTGGCGATGCAGCCCGATTTGAACTCCAGGCGGGCGTTGGCGATGTCGATCTTGTCGGAAAGGACATGGATTCCTGACGCCTTGATCGTGCTGACCTCGTCATGGATCAGGGCCGCGATGATATCCAGATCATGGATCATCAGGTCGAGGACGACGTCGATGTCCAGCGACCGGGCGGAAAACGAACCCAGCCTTTGCACTTCGATGAACTTCGGCTCCTTGATCATGTCTTCCACGGCCTCGACGGCCGGATTGAACCGCTCCAGGTGACCGACTTGTAGGATGAGCCCGTTGGCCTTGGCTTCCGCGACCAGCTGCTCGGCCTGATCGACCGTTTCCGTGATGGGCTTTTCTACAAGGACCGATTTCCCGCGCCGCAGGAGGTCCAGGGCGATGGGAAAGTGCTCGGAGGTGGGTGTGGCCACGATGGCCGCGTCCACTTCGTCGAGCATATCGGCGTAGTTCTGGAAATAGCCGACGCCGTGCCGGTTGCCGATCTGGACCGCCTTCTGAAAGTCGATGTCGGCGACCGCCTGGAGGTCAGCGCCCTCGAGATAGGAGAGAATGCGGGCGTGCTGCATCCCGAGATAGCCGACGCCGATGAGGCCCACGCGGACGTTAGCCAACCGCCGCCTCCTCGACTCCCGGCGCCGGTCGGGCGACGATGGCCAGTCCGTGGGAGTCCGCCAGCGCCACCGCTTCGCTCTTCTGGAAGAAAACCACCTTCGCGGCGTCCAGGCCGAGCGCCGCTCCACCCGCCCTGACGATCGCCCGGACGGTGTCGAGGCCCACCGCCGGGACATCGAGCCTCATATCCTGGACCGTCCGGCCGGCCTTGACGACGCTGAAGCCGGCGCCGGCCAGCTTCGCTCCGCGGCGGATGGTCGCGTCCGTCCCGTCCATGCCCTCGACGGCGACAACGGCCCGGCGGCGCACGACCAGGGTTTGGGCGATGTCCCAGTCCGCCAGCCGGCGCGCCAGGGGCAGCCCGAAAGCGATGTCCGCCTCAGCCGCCTCAGGAAGCCGGGAGCGTGTCAGCGCTCCGGGCTCGCAGAGGTACGGCCCCAGCAACGGCCCCGGGTCGAGCACCTTGATCCCCAGGGATTCCAGGAAGGCGACCGCCGCCCGGAGAATGGCTGTCGCCGATTGGTCTTTCAAGCTGTCGAGAAGGCGGCCGGAATCGCGGTCCAGGCTCTCCGCCCGGAAGACCGCCGAAGGCCGGACTTTCCCGAGCATGAAGACGCTATCGGCCCCGTTCTCCTTAAAGAAAGAGGCCGCCCTGAAGGGCTCGCCGAGCTTGACCCACTGGAAAACGGAGGCGATCCGGGCGATCCGGCGGGAGGCTTCCCACTCGATCCCGGCGACAACACAAGTCATCCCGCGCTTCTCGAAATCGTGGATGGCGGCGGGGACGAACCGTCCTCCCCCCGCTATGATTCCGATTCGCTGTCCCATGTCGGGGCCGCCTTCTTGATGATGCCTCGCGAGGAGGATTCGATGAACCGGATGATCTCCTCGCGGTCCGGCTGGGGTGGATAGAGGGCTTTGATGCGCTCGATGGCCTGGGCCGTATTCAGGTTGGAGTAGAAGAGGAGCTTGAACATCCCTTTCAGGGCGCTCAGCCGCTCCCGGCTGAACCCCCGCCGCCTGAGGCCGACGGAGTTCAGCCCGTAGAGGAGGACCGGCCTCATGCCGGCCACCCGGAGGAACGGCAGCACATCCTGCAGGATGACCGTGAACCCGCCGATGAAGGCGTACTTCCCCACCCGGCAGAATTGATGGACGGCGCTGAAGGCGCCGATCGTAGCGAAATCCTCGACGACGACATGCCCCCCGAGTGTCGCGGTGTGAGTGAAGACGGTCTGCTGGCCGACGCGGCAGTCATGGGCGACGTGCGAATAGGCCATGAAGTAGTTATCCGAGCCGATCGTCGTCGTCCCGCCGCCCTTGGCCGTTCCCCGGTGGACGGTGATGAACTCCCGGAAAACATTCCGGTCGCCGATCACAACCCCGGTGTCCTCGCCCTTGTAGCTCGTATCCTGGGGCTCGCCGCCGATGGCCGAGAAGGGCGAGAACCGGCAGTCCTGGCCGATCCGCGTCCGGCCGGCGATATGGATATTCGCCTCGAGCCGCGTGTTCGCGCCGACCGAGACCAGCTCGCCGATCACGCAGCCGGGGCCGATAAACACGCCGGGCCCGAGCTCCGCCTGGGGATGCACGTTGGCGGCAGGATGGATGATGACGTCAGCGCGGCTCATCGGTTTCCGCGAGGTCGACGACGGCCGCCGAGAGTTCACCCTCGGTCACCACCTCCCCGTCGACCAGGGCCCGGCCCCGAATCGTGGCGAATTTCGTCCGGAGCTTGGTGACCTCGGCTTCGAGCCGCAACTGGTCGCCCGGCACCACCGACCGGCGGAACTTGATGTTCTGGATCCTGCTCAGGACGACCAGCTTTTTCCGGGGTTCGGTGAAGGAATGATAGAGCAGGATGCCCCCCGCCTGGGCCAGGGCCTCGACGATCAGGACCCCCGGCATGATCTTGATTTCGGGGAAATGGCCCTGGAAAAAAGATTCGTTGCAGCTGACGTTCTTGTAGGCGACGATCGACTTGCCGGGGTCGAGGCTGACCACCCGGTCCACCAGGAGGAAGGGAAACCGATGCGGCAGGATCTTGATGATCTCTTCGATCGTGACGAGGCGGCTGTCCGGCCCGGGCGTCATTTTGCGGGCGGCGTGGCGGCCTTGGAGGCGTCGTACCTTTTGATGACTTCCTCGGTCACGTCGATGGCCGGGTTGAAATAGACGGCGCCGCTTTTGGCCAGGTCGAAGATGACCTCGATGGTCTTTTCCTTTCCCAGCTGGTCGATGATCGGGATGAGCTCGCTCTGGACCTTGTTGAACAGCTTGATCTGAAGGTCCTGGAAGTCGCGGCTGGCGTCTTCGGCGATGCGCTTCCTGTCGGTCTGCTTCTTGTTCAGGTCCGCGTTCATGTTATAGAGCTGCTCCTCGGTCAGGGTCAGCCGGCCGGTGTTCAGCCGGGTTTGAAGCGCGTTGATCTCCTGGTCGAGCTTGTCCACGGCGGCCTGATTGGATTTGTCTTTTTCCTGGAGCCGGGCGATGACCCGCTTGCCCTCGGCCGATTTTTCCAGGACCACCTGGGAATTGATCACGCCGATCTTGGAACCGGCCTGCTGAGCGAAGGTCAGGGGCGCCGCAGCGGCCAGAAGCAGAAGGAGCAGAGCGGCTAACGCAGGTGCTTTTTTCATCTTCGTTTCCTCCTCGTGTTAAAACGTTGTCCCGATGGCAAACCGGAAAGTGACATGGCTGTCACCGGAATAAATGAGCCGGTTATTATACGCGAAAATGAGCCGGAAGGGAACCCGCAGGGCGGGCACGAAGATGCGGGCCTCGATGCCCGACGACGTGTAGAGATTGCCGAAGCTCGGGTTCTCTTCCTTGAGATAGGTATTGCCCATGTCGTGGAACAGGATCAGGTTGAGCGGCCCTCCGATCTGAAATTGGTACTCGAAATTCAGGACCAGGGACTTGACCCCTCCGATCAGGTATCCGTCGTCGGAGCGCGGCCCGAGAGAGTAGATCTCGTAGCCCCGGATGTCGCGTTCTCCCCCAAGATAAAACCTCTCCCAGAACGGGATCTGCGAATTCTTCCCAGTCCGGATGAACTCGTAGGAGAGATGGAAACCGAAGACCTGGCGGGAGAGCGTCGGCTGGAAGATGGTGAACTCGACTTTGGGCTTGATGAAGTCGACCTCCCCGCCCAGGGGTCCGCCGGCGAACTTGGCGCTCAAGAGGTACATCATGCCGCTGTGCGGGGTGATGGGGCTGTCGATCGTCGACCGGTAGATGGTCGGGATGAGCGCGCTGACGTTGTAATTGCCGAAGCCGTAGGCGGCGGCGCCGTAATAATAGCCATAGTATGAGCTTGAGTACGGGAGCAGTCCCTCCTGGCCCGTATAGGTGCTCTCCGACAGGCGGATGTTGGAATAGCTGTAGGTCAGGTTGCCCTTGATGTAGCCCCTGATCCTCGCGCCCGTGATGATGTCGGCGCCGACGTCTTTCCGGGCGTAGAGAAACGGCAGGTCGATGTACCGGCTGTAGAGGTTGAAACCCAGGGTGATCGGGAGGTCCATAAAATACGGTTCCGACAGGCCCAGGACGTAGTTTTTGACCCGGCCCCCGTACTGAGCCGTGACCTCGACGTTCTCGCCGCCCCCCAGGAAATTCACCGTCGAGTAGCTGGCGGCGATAAAGTAGCCCTCGTAGCCGCTGTACCCGGCGCTGAACTGGATGTTGTTCCGCTGCAGCTCCTTGACGTTGACCGTGGCGTTGATCTTGGAGAGGTCTTCGCTGTCGGGCTTGATCTCCGGGTCCTTGTCCACGTCCACGAGCCCGAGCTGCTTGATCCGGAGGAGGCTGTCCTTGAACATGGCCAGGCTGAAACGGTCGCCCTCCCGGATGATCATCTCCCGGCGGATGACCTTGTCCTTGGTGAAGGTGTTGCCCCGGAATTCCAACCGGTTGAGGTAGGCGACTTCGTTCTCGCTCAGGTTGTACACCAGGCTGACCCGCTTGTTTTTGGGGTCGAGGCTCTCGACGGGCATGATTTGGGCATAGAGAAAGCCTACGTTCCGGTACGCCTCGCTGATCGACTCGACGCTCTTCTCCCGGCGCTTGACATTGTAGATATCGCCCTTCTTGAGCTTGATCAGGCTGCGGAGGTAAGCCGTGGTAACGGCCTTATTGCCCTCGATGGAGACATCCCAGACCGTGTAGCGGTCGCCCGCGCTGACGGGGATGGCGAGCCTGAGCATGGTCTGTTTCCGGCGGAGGATCGTCCGTTTGGTGAGCTGTTCGACCTGGGGCTTGCCGACCGCGGCTTCCATATAGCCGTACTCCTGGAACTTGGCCTTGATCTTATCCAGGTCTTCGGTCAGCTTGTTCTCTTTGTAGACGTCCGACCCGGCCACCCAGCTGATCAGTCCGTGGGGCCGGTTGGATTTCATGGCCGAAAGCAGGATGCTCTGGGGGAGGACGGGGGTGCCTGTCAGCACCACCTCGGCCACGCGGACCCGGGGACCTTCGTCGATCTTGAACGCGAGATCGACCTCGTTCTTTCCCTTCCGGCTGGTCTCGACCTCGACCTTGGCGGCGTACATCCCCTTCTCCAGGAGGAGCGACGTGATCGTCTCCCGGACTTTCTGGACCTTGGAGGCGCTGTAGTAGGAATACGGGAGGATGTATTCGTCCTTTTCCTTCAGCTTGTTGGAGATGTCGTCCTCTTTGAGCTTCTTCCCGGTCTTGAAACTGATGCTCTTGATGACCGGGTTCTCCTCGACGATGATCTTGACGACGCGGCCCGTCGCGCCCGGCTGTTCTTCGATCCGGACGTTGGAGAAGAAGCCAGTCGACCAGAGGACGCGCAGGTCCTTCTTCAGCATGTCCTCGCTGTAGAAATCGCCCTCCCGGCTGGAGAGGTAATAAAGGATGGTTTCCCGCGTCACCCTGTCGTTCCCGGCGATCTCGATCTTCTCGATGCGCTCCTGGGCCGACGCCAGTGCGGGAAGCACCAGCAGGAGAGCCAAACTTACCCAAAAGAACTTCTTCATTAACACCACTTTATACCATAACGAGGCCATTTTTCAAAACCATCCCCGCGGCCATAGTCAGCTCCGACTATCCGTTGTGACAGCAGGAGAACGGGTCCTGTCATGGCGCGTCCCTGTCCATCCTCGGGCCTCACCCGTACGGATAAGGGACAGTCTCAATAACTCCGGGGCGGTCAGAAAAGTTTCAACCGGCCGCCCTCCATGATATAGAGCTTATCGCAGTAGCGGGCGACCTTCTCGTTGTGGGTGACGATGACGGAGGAGAGCCCCCGGCGCTCGTGGAGGTCCTTGATGAGCTGGATGACGGCTTCGCCGGTTTTCCAGTCCAGGTTTCCGGTTGGCTCGTCAGCCAGCAGGAGTTTCGGTTCGTTGACCAGGGCCCGGGCAATGGCCACCCGCTGCTGCTCGCCCCCCGAGAGGAGGCCGGGTTTCTGGCCGGCCCTGTCCGCGAGGAACACCTCGGCGAGGAGGGCCGAGCCGCGCCGGGCCGCCTCCCGCTTGTCCGTTCCGGCGATGAGAAGCGGCAGGAAGACGTTTTCCAGCGCGCTGAACTCGGGCAAAAGGTGAAACGACTGGAAGACAAACCCGATCTTCCGGTTCCGGAGCCCGGATTTCTCCCGGTCGGTCATGGCGTTGATGTCCTCGCCCTCGAGCAGGATCGTCCCCTCGCTGGGCCTGTCCAGGGCGCCCAGCAGGTTCAGGAACGTCGTCTTGCCCACTCCCGAGGCGCCCATGACGGCGACGAGCTCGCCCCGTTCCAGGTCAAACTCGAGGTCCTGAAAGACGCGGAGCTCGCCTTTGGGCAGGGGGTAAACCTTGCCGACCTTCCGGGCGCTGACGAGGCTACTCATATTTCAGGGCAACGACCGGGTCCACCTTGGCGGCCCGGCGCGAGGGAAACAGGGTCGAGAGAAGGCTGATCGCCAGGCTCACGCCGATGATCATGAGCAGGTCGGTGAACTGGATGTGAAAGGGCACGAAGGAGATCTGGTAGATGTCCACGGGCACTTTGATCAGCTGGAAGGCGTTCGCCAGCCAGGACGCGACCAGGCCGAGGACGACCCCAGCCGAGGTCCCCAGGACTCCGATCATGGCGCCCTGGAGGAAGAAGATTTTCTGGATGCTCGAGGCCGGAGCTCCGATCGCCATCAGGATCCCGATGTCCCGGGTCTTCTCCATGACCATCAGGATCAGGCTGGCGATGATGTTGAGCGCCGCCACGATCACGATCAGCGTGATCGTCAGGAACATGATGTTTTTTTCGAGCTTCAGTGCGGAGAAAAGGGTTCGGTTGAGGTCCATCCAGGTGGTGACATACAGGGTTGCCGGCAGGCTGCCCCGGAGGCTTTCGGCCAGGCGGCCGGCCTGGAAGATGTCGTCGATCATGATCTGGAGATGCGTGACGCGGTCATCGAGGCGGTAAAGACGCTGGGCCACCCCAAGTGTCGTCAGGGCGGTCGTCGAGTCGAACTCATAGAGGCCGGCGGAAAAGACGCCGGTGACCTGGAATTCCCTGAGCTTGGGGACGGGCCCCAAGGGGGAGAGCCGCAGGGATGAGGCGGTCAGCACGCTAACGGTGTCGCCCGGCCCGACTCCCAGGGAGTATGCCAGGTCCTTGCCCAGGATGATGCCGTCCCGGCCGGAATCGGCGGGCAGCGCTCCCTCCTCGAGGTCACGGAGCCAACCATAGTGTGGTTTATCGAGCGCGAAATCGATCCCTTTGAGGGTTGCGCCGTGGCTCCGCAGAGGTCCGGACAGGAGGACGATGTCATAGACAACTGGCGAGACGACCTTGACTCCCGGCAGCGCCTGGATGCGGGCCCTGAGGTCCCTGTAATCGGGGATGCCGGCCGAGCCCAGGTCGGAAATCATGAGGTGCGAGGTCGCGCCCAGGATCTTGTCCTGGACGTCCCGCTGGAAACCCGTGATCAGGGCCAGGGCGATGACGAGGGCCATGACCCCGATGGCGATCCCCAGGATCGAAATGAACGTGATCACGGAGATGAAGGCCTGCTTGCGCCGCGCCCTGAGATAGCGGCGGGCGATGAAAAACTCGTAGGTCATGAGCCGCGTCTCACCGGGGCCTCAAGAGCGGAAAGAGGATGACCTCGCGGATGGATTTCCTGTTGGCGAGCAGCATCGTCAGCCGGTCGATGCCGATGCCCTCCCCTCCCGTGGGAGGCAGGCCGTACTCCAGGGCCTGGACATAATCGAGGTCGATCGGATGGGACTCCTCGTCGCCCTTCTTCCGCTCCTCCGCCTGCTGCTCGAACCTGAGGCGCTGCTCGCCCGAGTCGGTGAGCTCGCTGAACGCGTTGGCGATCTCCATGCCGGCCACCATGAGCTCGAACCGTTCGGCTTCGTCGGGGTTGTCCCGGGAGGCCTTGGCCAGCGGCGAGATTTCCTTGGGTGGGTGGGTGATGAAGGTCGGCTGGATGATCGAAGGCTTGACCAGCTTGTCGAAAACAACGTCCAGGGCCTTGGCATAGGACAGCGACGGCTGCTCCCCTGCCAGCGTCGAGGCCAGGGAGATGATATCGGCCGGGTTGTCGAACCGGGCCGGGGCCAGGCCGCTGAGGCTGACGAGCGCCTCCCGGTATTTCAGCCTCGGGAACGGCCGCTTGAACGAGATTGTCTGCTCGCCGTAAGGAATCTCATCCTTGCCCAGGAGCGTCAGGCAGAGCTTCTGGAGCAGCTCCTCCGTGAGGTCCATCATGTCATAGAAATCGCTGTAGGCCTCGTAGAACTCGAGCATGGTGAATTCGGGGTTGTGCTCCGATGAGATGCCTTCGTTCCTGAAATTCCGGTTGATCTCATAGACCCGCTCGAGCCCCCCCACCACCAGCCGCTTGAGGTAGAGCTCGGGTGCAATCCTGAGATAGAGGTCGATCCCCAGGGCATTGTGGAAGGTCTTGAACGGCCGGGCTATGGCGCCCCCCGGCAAGGGCTGCATCATCGGCGTCTCAACCTCCACGTACCCCCGTTCGTCAAAAAACCGGCGGATCTCCGCCACCAGCCGGCTGCGCAGCCGGAAGACCTCGCCCACCTCCGGGTTCATGATCAGGTCGAGATACCGGCGCCGGTACCGGAGTTCGACGTCCTGCAGCCCGTGCCATTTCTCGGGAAGGGGGTGAAGGCACTTGGCCAGCAGAGTCAGCGACTCCGCAAGGACGGTCAGCTCGCCGGTCCGGGTCTTGAAGAGAGTGCCGCGCACGTCGATGATATCGCCGATGTCCAGGAGGCTGAACAGCTCGTAGGCGGCCTTCCCGACCTGGTCCTCCCGGAGATAGATCTGGAGCCTGCCGCGGCTGTCCGAGATCGTGCTGAACGTCGCCCGTCCCATTTTCCGGATGGAAACGATCCGGCCGGGGACGACGACGGCGGGTTTTTTGGCGGCCAGGTCATCGGCCGAGAGTCCCGCAAAATCCCTGACGACTTCGAAAACGGAATGGGTTTTTTCGGCCTTGTGGGGGAAAAGATTCACCCCCGCCAGGAGCAGGGCGTCGATTTTCTCCAGCCGCGAGGCTTCCTGGTCAGTCTTCTTCTGTTCGTCGGCGGGGCCTGGCTTTTCCTTGGGGGGGGTGGGGTCCGGCATGATCTTCCTCTCGTTCCGCGGGGTTCGCAGCCTGGGTGCCCCGTCTCAGGGCATCCAGGATCCCGTTGACAAACACGGCCGCCTCGGGGCTGCTGTATTTTTTAGCGATTTCGATCGCCTCGTTGATGACAATGGCCGGGGCCGTCGGTCGGGCCTGACTGAGCTCAAAGGCCGCGAGCCGGAGGATGTTGCGGTCGACGAGCCCCATCCGCGCGATCCGCCAGTGCTTGGATATTTTCTGGATGGCCGCGTCGAGCTCGTCCCGGTGCTCGAGAATGCCCTTGACGAGCCAGCGGCTGTATTCCCGGGTGGCTTCGGGAGCGCGCTTCGACTTCCAGTACGACCGGATCGCCGGCTCCGGCTCGGCCGTCCCGAACTCGAGCTGATAGAGAATCTGGAGCGCGGCTTCCCGGGCTCTCCTGCGCTCGCCCATGGGAATTGCCCGGCTCAGCCCAGCTTGGCGGCTTTGAAGAGATTCAGCATCTCGACGATCGAGAAGGCCGCGTCCCAGCCCTTGTTGCCGGACTTCGTCCCGGCCCGTTCGATCCCCTGCTCGGTCGTGTCCACGGTCAGGATGCCGAAGGCGCAGGGGATGCCATGGTCGATCGAGATCTGGGCGATGCCTTTGGTCACCTCGGCGCTCAGGTAATCAAAATGCGGCGTATCGCCCCGGATCAGGGCCCCCAGGCAGACGATCCCGTCCACCTTCTTGGAGCCGGCGAGCTTTTTGACCACGACGGGGATCTCAAACGATCCGGGCACCTTGTAGACGGAGAGATCGGTGTCCACGGCCCCGAGCCTGGATAGGGCGTCCAGGGCCCCCTCGAGCAGCCTGTCGGAGATGAAGCTGTTGAAACGGCTGACGACGATGCCGATCTTGAACCCTTTCGCCTGAAGTTTTCCCTGATAGGTTTCCATGTCATACCTCTTTTAGCGCCCGCGAAAGTTCGGCTTCCTTTTTTCCATGAAGGCCTGCGAACCCTCGCGCGCGTCCTCGGTCCCGCACGATTGGCCGAAGATCTCGGCTTCGAGCTCGAGTCCCTCGTCCAGGCTTTTGTCGAGGCCTCGATTGATGGCCTGAACCGCATAGGAGATGGCGAGCGGCGCGTTCCTGATGATTTCCCTGGCCAACGCCTCGGCCTCGGCCAGGAGGCCGGCCAGAGGAACAACCTTGTTGACCAGCCCGATTTCCAGGGCTTCCCGGGCCTCCACCATCCGCCCCGAGAAGATGAGCTCCATCGCCTTGCCCTTGCCGACGAGCCGGGGAAGACGCTGCGTCCCGCCGTAGCCCGGTATGATTCCCAGCTTGACTTCCGGCTGGCCGAGCTTGGCGTTCTCAGACGCCAGGCGGATGTGGCAGGCCAGGGCGATCTCCGTTCCGCCCCCCAGGGCATAGCCGTTGATCGCCGCAATCACCGGCTTGCCGCAGTCTTCAATCGTCCGGGTCATGTCCTGGCCGCGCCTGGCGAAGTAAGCCCCGGTCTCGGCGTTCAGGCCGCTGAATTCGCCGATGTCGGCGCCCGCCATGAAGGCCTTTTCCCCGGTTCCCGTGAGGATGATGGCCTTCACCTCCGGGTCGGCCTCGAATTCCCGGAACGCGGCCTGAAGTTCCCCGATCGTGGCGATGTTCAGGGCATTCAGCTTCTCCGGCCGGTTTATGGTGATCCAGCCGATTCCCTCGCCCTTGCGCAGGATCAGGCTCTGATAGATCATTTCGTTTCCTCCTCCCGGTTAGCTTCGGACCGTCAGGCGACCTTTTTCTCAAAGATGCGATACTTCTTATACAGACGCCCGCCGACAGACAGGGCGAACCGGTTGACCAGGTCGTTGTCTTCGAGCTGCCATGACGTCTCGGCCCATTCATAGCCCGCGGAAAACACGATTTTATCAAGCTCGGAATAAAGAAGATAGCTGACTCCGGTCTGACGGTATTCCTTCAAGATGCCGAAGACGAGCGCCCGCACGCCTTTGATTTTCCGCCTATAATAGAGGAACTTGAGGATACCCAGGGGGGTCAAGCGGCCGTCGATCTTTTTGATGGCTTCGTTCAGGTTGGGAAGGGCGAAGGCGAAACCCACCGGACGGCCTCCGTCTTCGGCGATTAAGATAAGCCGGAGGTCGGCCACCTGCTTCAGCTTGCCCACCATGTGCTCGATCTCTTCCGGCGTCCAGGGAACGAAACCCCAGTTTCTTTCCCAGGCATTATTGTAGATATGCATGATTTTCTCGGTGTCGCGGCGCAGCGTTTTTCTGGTCAGCGGCCTCACCGTGATCCGGGTTTCGCGGCGAATCCTGTCCACCGTCTCCTGGATCTTTCCGGCGGCCTGGTGGTCCTTATCGCCATAGAATGCGTAGAGATCCTTGGCCTTGACCAGCCCGCACCGCTCCATCAGGTCGAGGTAATAGCGAGGATTGTAGGGCATCATGACGACCGGCGGCGAGTCGAACCCCTCGAGCAGGAAGGCGCATTCATCATTCATCGAGAGGTTCATCGGGCCGCGGATCGTGTCCAGGCCCCTGGCTTTTCCCCAGCCGGCGACGGCGTCGAGGAGCGCCCCGGCGGTCTCCGGATCGTTCAGGCTCTCGTACAAACCGA
>Ga0154742_1089_pt2 | contig 44233 bp, 35 predicted proteins | sample Rifle2008BG16ft_FD_105750 | JGI IMG/M metagenome (GOLD analysis project Ga0154742, IMG submission 105750) | Candidatus Aminicenantes bacterium RBG_16_63_16 | reverse complement strand
GGGTCGTCGACCCCCTCACCCGGTGCGGCGAGTGCGCCAGGGAGTTTGAGTTCGCCCTGGAAGCCGTCCGGGCCGAGTCGAGTTTGATCCGCGAACTCGGCGGCCGGGATGAGGGGGAATCGGCCGGCCGGCGGCGGCCCTTCTATCTCGGGTTCTCCTGGGGCCTGGCCTCGCTTCTCGTCGCCGTCTGCGCCGCGGGGATTCTCTTCTGGAGGCTTGCCCTCTCCCCGGCGCGGGAAACCTACCGCGCGAATGCGAGAACCAGGCTGGAGCTCATTCAGCCGGGACAGGACCCGGTCCGGCTGGGATCGCTTGTTTTCCGCTGGAAGCCGGTCAGCGATGCCCAGGATTATGTCGTCGAGGTTTATGACGAGGCGCTGGCGCCTCTGTGGAAGAGCGAACCTGTCGCCGGCAGCCTGGCGGTGTTCCCCGAGAGCTTGAAAGAGAAGCTTGTGTCCGGCCGCAAGTACTTCTGGATGGTGTCGGCCCATTTCGTCCAAGGGGATACCCTGGCCTCGCCGCTCCGGGAATTCTGCCTGAAAGACTAGACTCGTCCGGCGGAGGCCCGTCCTCAATCCGCCGCGATCATGCCGGAGGGCTCGCCCGCCAGGACAAAAGCCGCCCAGAAAAACGGATGGGCGAATCTCGAATTCAGCGTCTCGAGTTTGGCGGACCGCAAGGCCTGGGCCTTGGTTTCGCCCTGGCTCAGGCGGCGGTAGAATCGGGGCATAAAATCGGCGGCGGCGCGGTCGCTCACCTCCCAGAGCGAGGACACGATGGACCTCGCCCCGGCGAAGAAAAAAGCCCGCGACAGCCCCATCGCGCCCTCGCCGGCCTCGGTGTAGCCGCTGCTCGTCCGGCAGGCCGAGAGGACGACCATCTCGGCCCGCAGGCGGAGGGCGGCGACCTCCCGGGCCTGAAGGAATCCGTCCTCGGCCTGCGCTTCGGTCTGGGAGAGAAACAGCCCCGAGCGGAAGGGGACCATCTCGTCCTGAAACGCGTGACAGGCGAGATGGACCACCTCGTAATCTCCAAGCGCCGCGCTCTTGAGCCGGCCCTCGGTGGCGTCCCTTTCCAGGTAGGCGTCCGCTTTCTGCCCGGGAAAGAAACCGGCCACGGACCTGATTTCCCGGCGGCTCTCCTTGAGCGAATCCAGCCCGAATCCTTCGCTTTCATATATATCCTGCATGAAGGCGGCTTCACTGAACCCCTTATTTTGGGCCGCCTTCCGGCGGGGATAGACCGGGTCCCCGACGGCCAAAAGGCTTTTGGCGAAGCCGCCCCGCCGGCCCCGCTCTTTGAGGAAAAGCAGAGATGAGCACGAAGCGCCATAGGAGACGCGGTATTTCGATATCAAGTAGGCCGCTTTCCCCGGCGTCGCCACGGGCACGGGGAGAGTCTCGAAGGGCAGGCCGGTGAGCGGACCATCGGGGATGACGACCAGGTGCTCAATTGTTCGAGGCGTTGAGGCCAGGGCCTCCGAGAGGAGTATCTCATAGAGCCGATGTCCGGCCGCCAACCCCTGCCATTCTCCTTGGGGGGGCTCCGAGAGGAGCCTGATATAGGCGCGCAGCGAGCCGGCGATGGCTTCTCCGGAAGGTATGGGAAATATCCGCAAGTCACGGCAGGTGATCAACATGAGAAACGAAACCTCCCGGCCCAGGAGATACTCGAGGACGGCCGTCTTTTCATCCAGCAGCCTGTCTTGGATTTGATCCAGGCTGGGCGGGATAGGTGAGGCCAACCCATCTGCCCCCTTGAGGCCGGCCTTTATCCTGGAAAGGAGCCGGATGTGCTCCTCTTCTTTTTGGCGGAGCTCTCTGTCGACTTTGAGCTTCTGCTCCCTGTCGAGGCGTTTGCCGGACAGGCGGCTGATCAGAATGGCGATCTCGCTCGAGAGTTGTCTCTCCGCGGCCAGGAGGTCGGAGGACGGGTCTTCGGCGGGAGCGTCCGCGCCCGCGGCCAGTATCTCGAAGAAAGCCCGCGCCTTGGCCCTTTCCACGACGCTGAAGACCTCGGCCGGGCTTGACCCGGACACTCCATCGCTTCTCTGCTTCAGCAATAAGGCAACCAGGGATTCGTAGACTAAGGCCTTGTTCCTGGCGAAGCCCGCCTTGAAGTCGTCCATCCGGATCCGGCTGCGGACGTAGTCGATTGCATCCACGGACTTGCGGTAACAGGTCAGCGCCGGTTCATCATCCCCCAATTTTTCATGGCACCGGCCCAGATAGAACAGCGTTTCCCAGAGATCGGCGTTCACCGGGTTCCGCATGGTCAAGTCGAGGGCCCTTTCGAGGCCAGTCTTGGCCTGCTCGGGAGAGCCCATCTCGAGCCGGCAGACGGCCGTGTTTCTTAGGGTATCGCGAATCGTCCCCTGGTCCTGAAGTTCTTGAGCTAATCCGTGCGCTGAGTTAAAATAATGGAGCGCCGTGTGATGGAAGCCAAGCTCTAAACTCGCTCCCCCGAGGTTATTGAGACTGGTAAGCTGAGACCTGGCGTCGCCCTCCTTCCCAGCCAGGTCGAGGGCTTCCTGGAAGAATTCGATAGACCTCAGGATGTCGGGACGGCTGGAGAGGACAAGGCCCTTGTTCCTGAAAGCCTGGCCTAGGCTGTAAATGTCCTGGGCCATAAAAGCAGTCCCGGACAGGCGGTCTATGCCCAAAGCGGCCTGAAGGCAATCTAACGACTGCTGATGGAAGCCCAGTTCCATGAGAATCGTGCCCATATTCTTCAGGGACAGCAGCTCATCCGGCTTGTTGCCGGTGCTTCGTGCGAGTTCCGCGGCCTCCGAGTAGTCGTTGAGCGCCCGGTTGTAATTCCTGGCGCCGAAATCATAAATTCCCAGATTGATCAGGCACTTCGCTTGTTCCCCCCGGTCGCGGCTGTCTCTGGCAAGAGCCAGTGCCTGCTTGTTCAGGGCCAGGAAGGACTCGCGCCGTCCCCTGGCCAACTGGGAAAGGCTCAATTGCCGCAGGCACTTGATTTCGAGCTCGGAGCCAAGTTGCCGGGACCCTTCGACCGATTCCTCGAGAGCCCGGATGGAGCTGTCAAGGTGGACTGAAGTGCGGTCAGCCTTCCCCCGGCTATAAAGATCGAGGATTTTGAGCCCGAGGCGTGCCTTCCCGGATATTTCGGGGGAGCCGGACCGACCGGCGGCCGACTCGGCCAGGGAAAAATGCTCCCTGGATTCATCCGGCCTGCCCAACGCCCAGCACAACCTCCCGAGTTGAATCCGGCACCTGGCTTCGTTCTTGAGATCGCCCCTTTCTCGGGCTCGTGCCAATGCCTCGCTCATCCAGGCGAAGGCGCTCTCGAAATTACCTTCCCTCCAGCGGGCTTCTCCAAGTGAGAGCGCCTCGGCGAACTCGGTGGACCGAACGGTCGGTGCCGGGGCGTCGCCTCCCCATGCGGCGGGTGATAGCAGTAAGGCTCCGGCCAGCGCGATCGCGATAAAGCTGAGCCCAATAAGCCTGGTAACGGGCGGCGTGTTCACTTTCCAGAAGATTTTACTTGAACCGGGGCGAAAAGTCCCCTGGCGTTCGGCAGGGAGGGGCGCGCCGGCCGGCGCTTCATACTTGACTTGGGTAATCCGGACGGCGGCGGGGTCCGGGTTCGAGAAGCCTCCCGACTTCCTTGAGCAGAACGCTCCGGTTCACCGGTTTCTGCAAAAAAGTGCTCTCCGCGTCGGGGGCCATGTCTTTGACAACGTCCTTTTCCATGAGGGAAGAAATGAAGATGACCGGGAGGCCCGCGGTCGCGGTCTCCTCACGAAGCTGGAAGGCGACATGGATGCCGCTCATGCCGGGGAGCAGGATGTCGAGTACGATCAGATCGGGCTTTTGCTCCCTGGCCAGGGCCACGGCGTCGTTTCCGCTGCTCGCTTGGATAACATCATAGCCTGCCCCTGACAGGATTATTTCAAGCAGCTTCAGCGTGGCCGGGTCGTCGTCGGCAACCAGGATCTTCTTTTTTTCCGGCATGGGCGGAGCTCTCCTTTTCGGAATCATTAATTAATATAGACGCTCGAGACCTCCGTTTTTTCTCACCGGGCGGCGTTTTTTTTTGTTTTTTTCTGTTTTTCCTCAGTAGCCAGCTCTCGGCGTCCAGCCCGGAGTCGATGATCGCGCGGAAAACCTAAATAACCAGCTTCTTCTTGCCGAACCTCAGCTTCATCGTGAGCACCCTGTCCGTCGAGAAGATCCTGGCCGCGATGATGATCAGGACGATAAAAAAGGCCAGCATGTAGAGGATGCCGAACAAGACGGCCCGGTAGTTCTCGAGCAGCAGGTTCTGCGTCGTCAGGAACGGATGGGAAAACGGGATGGCGTACAAGAAGATCTTCATCGGTAGCGAAAGGTTCTTGGGGTCGGAAAAAAACGACAGGAAATAAGGGATCATCACGAGGAAGATAAGCGGCATGATCAGGCTCTGGGCGGCCCGGAAGTCCTCGGCCAGGACCCCCAGAATCGTAGCCAGCGCGAGCGCGACGAGGATGGCGAAAAAGAGCGAGATCCCCAGAACGATGTAGCCCTTGGTGGTCATGGCCAGGCCGAGCTTCTGGATGACATCGCCCATACCCGAGCTCACCGCCCGGGAGACGTCACCCATCAGGTTTCCCATGGAATACCTGTAGCCGATCATGTAGATCACCGCCGAAATCAGCCCCACGACGGCTGCGGCGACCATCTTGGCCGTGACGATCGCGGTCCGGCTGACGGGGACGGTGAGTAGCGTCTCCAGGGTCTTGTTCTGCTTTTCCATGGCGATGGCCGAGATGACCATCTGCGAGGCGTAGATGATGATCATCATCAGGATGATCGGCACGAAGATGGATTGGGAGGAGACGAACCCAGCGATTTTTTCCGCCGCCCCCTCGGCCATCCGGTCTTTGACGACGACGAAGTCCTTGCTCCGGATCGGGTTTTTCAGTTGCTCCGGGCTGATGTCCGGGATCTTTTTTTTCAGATAGTCGTTCGACAGGTACTCATTCATCGCCCTGATAACGGCGTTGATGATGACCGAGCTCCGGCTGCCGACTATGGAAAAAGTCCTCAGGAAGCTGTAGGTTTCGATCTCCTTGTTCTCGAACTTCTCGATGGACTCCCCGAACCCTGGGGGGATGACGAGCAGCAGGTTGATGTCGGTCCCCTTGGTCCACTGGACGGCTTTTTCCGTGTCTTGGTCCGGAACCGCCTGGGGCTCGAAATTCGCGGACTTCAAACCCCGTATCAGATTTTGCGAGAAGGCCGAATCGTCCAGGTTGAGGACGGCGATCTTCTGGACCCGCATGGCCTTCTTTATCTCGGTCTTGAGCATCTGCCCGATAAAATAGAAGAGAAAGATCGTGAAAAGGAGCGATATGAAAAGCTGCAGGGTAATGAGCTCTTTGATTTCCTTCTGGAGGAGGTTGAGGAATTTTCTCATTGGAGGGCGCCCCTGAAAACTTCTTCGAGGTTCTTGGCGCGGTGTTTATCCTTGAGCGCCTCGGGCGTGCCCGTGTCCAGGATTTTCCCCTTGTCGATCAGGGCGACGCGGTTGGACAGGAACTCGATCTCGAGCATGTTATGGGACGAGAGAAGCACCGAGATGCCTTCTTTGGCGAAGCGCTTGACGATCTCGCGGACCTCGAGAGCGTTGATGACATCCAGGCCCGAGGTCGGCTCATCCAGGATGGCCAGTTCGGGCTTCGTCATGAGCGCCCGGCCCAGGAGGAGTTTGCGCGTCATCCCCTTGGAGTAAGTGCCCGACTTCTCGTTGAGGCGCGTGCCAAGGTCGGCGATTTCCCTGGCCCGCTCGATAAACTCTTGAGTTTCTTTTTCGGTTTCGGCGTAAAACTTGGCCATGAACTTCAGGTAATCGATCCCTTTCAGGTTCTTGTACGCGCCGGCCTCCTCCGGGAGATAGCTGATCTTTTCCCGGAACTTTTCCGGTTGCTTCTTCAGGTCGAAACCAAGAAAGCTGACCTTTCCATCTGAGGGGGAGAGCAGCGTGGCGACAATCCTGAGGGCCGTCGTCTTGCCCGCCCCGTTCGGCCCGATCAAGGCGAAAATTTCCCCGCGGCCGACCTCGAAGCTGATCCCCTTGAGGGCCTCGAGGCCGCCGTAGAACTTCTTCAATCCTTCAACGACAAGGACATTGTCCATGCAAACCTCCCGGTGACGGCAAAGAAAGATTCTAGAAGAGTCGGCGGCGAAAGTAAATATGACGACAAACTCACCAGGCACGGAAAGCCTGTTTTTAGCGGGCGGTTCAGGCTTGCCTAGAGAAGCGAGGGAACCTGCGAGCGGGCGTAGTCACGGAGCATGAGCATATTGGCTTCGGGCGTCCCCCGGGGCACCTCGCAGCCCGCCGCGACGATATAACGCGACCCGGCCAGATGGTGACATTCGCCGATCGCCGCGGTTACGGACTCCGGCGTTCCGCGGCGCATGACGACCACGGGATCAACGTTTCCGGCGAGGACTTGAGCCGGTCCCATCGCGGCGCGGGCGCGCTCGAGGGACACCATCCAATCCAGGTCGATGATCTCGCAGCCCAGGCGGCCGAGCCAGGGCAAGATGGCTGTCGTGTTGCCGCAGATGTGCAGGCGCACCCGGCTGCCCATGCCCTGGACGGCGGCGATGAGCTTTTTCTCGTAAGGGAAAACAAATTCTTCGTAGATTTGCGGGCCGACAAGGGAAGCCGCCGCGTCGCCGATCCCCACAATATCCACGCCCGCCTCGACCTGGGCGCGCGCGAACCCGACCTCCATGTCCAGCACGAAATCGAAGAGTTCGCGCACGAACTCGGGGTCGTCGATGAAGTCCATCATCAGCGTGTTGATTCCCCGGAGGTCGGCGCCCTCGGCGCAGGGGCCTTCGATCCAGCCCTCGATGAGCTTTTCGCCCCCGACCTCTTTCCGGAAGCGGGCCGCCGCTTCCACCCTGTCGGTCATCCGGCCGCCGCCCAGGGGGTCGGGAATCGTGAGCCCGACGAGCGATTTCTTGTCAGAGAGAAGGGCCTGGGTCTCGACGATGGCGGGCGGCTGGTCATCAAAGAACTGGACCGCGGCGCCGCAGTCGGCGGCCTCTCGCGCCGGGTCCGAGATGCAGGAGACATAGTCGATGTCGAATTTCCGCGCCGTCAAGATCTGCGCCCGGACGAGCTCCCGGTGGTCGGTGACGTAGCTCCGGTAGCCCACGCCGGCCTGGTCGGCGGCGAACATCATGGTGATCGGCATGAGCGGCAGGCTGTCCGGCGTGCCGCCCTTGAGGAGGGCCAGGATGCGCTCGCGTCCGTTCATATCTCACCTCAAGATGAGTTGAGAAAACGGGTCCTGTCACGACGCGTCCCCGCACGTCCTCGCTCCACGTATCCCTCCGTGGGGAAGCCCTTCCGCTGCGGGCGTTGCGGGGACTAACGCTTTGCCACCCGTTCTCGAACATTTCAGATTATCACAAAAGAGCTGTCTCCGCCTTCCTCCGATGATGTTCGTTGAATTGCCTAGCCTGCTCATAATATGATTCCCCGGGACGGTTTTCAGGTGTTCATGAGGCAGGCTTGCCCCCGACCCTCAGGCCTGAGGCGCGACTCCTGGAAAAACGGGAGGTGATTCATGGGTCATTTCAGCACATATTGGGTGTTCGTGACGGCGATCCTCCTCGCTGCGGCGCTGCCCGCCTCGGCCCGGGGTCAAACGCACCGGGTGGCCTCGCCCGGAGGAAAAGTCAAGATCGCCGTCGAAATCAAGGAAGTCAAAGCGAAGCACCCCGGAGAACAAAGGCTGTATTGGTCCTTGACATATAAGGGGATGCCGGTTCTGGTCGAATCCGCGCTCGCCCTCCAGTTCAATGATATGCCGCCGCTCGGTAAGGACCTCGCGGTCAAAAAGAGCGGCACCAGGGCCGTCCGTGAGACATGGCAAAGGGTCTGGGGCAAGCGCACCAACGTATTGGATGCGGCGAACGAGCTCCAGCTCGACCTGGAGGAAACCGGTGCTCCCCACCGGAAAATAACGCTTCTTTTCCGGGCCTACGATGACGGCGCCGCCTTCCGGTACGTTTTTCCCGAGCAGGCCGCTTTTTCCGATTTCCGGCTGGCGGCCGAGGAATCGGAGTTCGCCTTCGCCGGCATTCCCCGGGTCTGGGCGGCCGATTATGGCGGATTTGTCTCCCACCAGGAATCCGAGTTCAACGAGACGGCGATCAACGACCTCAGCCCCGAAAAGCCCTACGGCCTGCCGATGCTCGTCAAGTCGGACGGCGATTTCTGGGCGGCCGTCACCGAGGCTGACCTCCTGGATTGGGCCGGCCTGTATCTCACGCGGGACCGCGCCCGGGTCAACTCGCTCGTCAGCGTCCTTTCGCCCCGGCCGGATGAGCTCGGCGTCGCTGTCCGCTCCCGGGCGCCGCGCCGGTCGCCCTGGCGCGTCGTCATGCTGGGCGAACGCCCCGGCGACCTCATCGAGTCCGACCTGATCGACAACCTGAGCTCGCCCTGCGCCCTCCAGGACACCTCCTGGATCAAGCCGGGCCGCGCGGCTTGGGACCGCTGGTGGTGCGCCGATTACCTGCCGGATGCGAGCTTCAAGGTCGGCATGAATACCGAGACCATGAGGTATTTCGTCGATTTCGCCGCCGAGATGGGCTGGGAGTATCAGCTCGTCGACTGGCTCTGGTACGGTAAGCCCTTCAAAGAGGGAACAACCATCGGCGATCCGACAACTAATATCACCCAGTCCATCCCGGAGGTCGATATCCCCGGGCTCGTCCGCTACGCCGGGGAGCGCGGGGTGAAGATCCTCGTCTGGCTGGATTGGGAAGCGGCGGCCCGGCAGATGGACGAAGCGTTCCCGCTTTACGAGAAGTGGGGGGTGGCCGGGGTCAAGATCGACTTCATGCAGCGCGATGACCAGGACATGGTGAATTTCTACGAGCGCGCGGTCCGGAAGGCGGCCGAACACCATCTCACCGTGGATTTCCACGGCGCCTACAAGCCCACCGGGCTGAGCCGCACCTTTCCGAACCTTCTGACGCGCGAGGGCGTGATGGGGCACGAATACAACAAGTGGAGCGCCCGCGTCACGCCCGACCATTGCCTCACGATACCGTTCACCAGGATGCTGGCCGGCGGCATGGACGTCACGCCGGGCGGATTTCGGCAAAAAACCAGGGACACTTTCCGGGCGGTGGGGGCGGACACTCCCGGGCCGTTCGTCATGGGGACGCGCTGCTTCCAGCTCGCTCAGTTCGTGGTTTTCGAGAGCGCCCTCCAGGTGATGGCGGATTCGCCTTACTGCTACCGGAGCAGCCCGGCCGGGCTCGATTTCCTTAGGGCCGTGCCGGCGACCTGGGATGACACCCGGGCCATCACGGGCGATGTGGGCGATTTTATAGCGGTCGCCCGGCGCCATGGAGATGTGTGGTATGTGGGCGCGATGACGGACTGGCAGCCGCGCACGCTCGACATCCCGCTTGTTTTCCTGGGAGAAGGGCGCTTTCAGGCCGAAATCTGGCAGGACGCCTATGAAGCGGATGATTATCCCGATCGGCTGATGAAAAAGACGCAGACCGTCACAGCCAAAGACACGCTAAGAGCGCCGATGGCCCCGGGCGGCGGATACGCAGCCATTCTCCGACCCGCAGGCAAGTAACGCAATTTCGGGTCTTTTGAGGACTGCCATGGACGTAGCCTCTCGGACTCTAAAGTCAGGGACAATCGACTTGAATTCTGAGCCGTGGGCCTAGTGCCGTGGGATAGGTCGTCGACTACTGCTTGGCCTTACGCGTTAGCTTCTTTAGCGGATTTCTTTTTCCAGGCGACCCGTGTCAGCACGATGACGGTCACGATGATGATCGCGAACAGCGCCCGGGCCGCCCAGAGGTAAGGCTGGTTCTCGCCGGGCACCCCTTTCATGAGAAACTTACCCACCGCATCCTGGTAGGTCCAGACACCGAAGATGACGAGCATGTAGAGGGGCGTGATGTACTTCATGATGAACTTGAAGATACGGGGGATGCGCAGGTCAGCGCCCTTATGCATTTCGGCCCAGCCCTTGTTGATCCCGAAGATCCAGGAAAAGACGATGATCTCCAGCAGTCCGAACATGACGACCCCGAACGTGCCGGCCCAGAAATCGAATTCGTCCAAGACCCCGTACCTGAAGAAAAAGACGACGAACAGGACGCCCGCGCCCACGAAGGCGAATACCGAATTCACCGCTTTCTTGCGGCTGAACCCGAACTCATCGGTCATGAAGGCGATGAGCGGCTGGAGAAAAGCCACTGACGTCGTGACTCCGGCGATGAACAGCAGTCCGAACCACATGAACCCGAAAAGCTGTCCGACCGGGATTCTCTGAAAAATAATCGGCAGGGTGACGAACCCGAGGTCGAACGCTCCTCCCTGGGCGATGACCTGCGTTTGGGCGATACCGAAGAAGGCCACCGCCACCGGAATGGCGATCGTTCCCCCCAGGATGACTTCGGCAAACTCATTCACCGAGGACGTCGCGAGACCGTTGAGGGTGATGTCCTCTTTTTCCCTGACATACGACGCATACGTGTGGATCATGCCCTGGCCGAGGCTCAGGGTGAAGAAAATCTGACCGGCGGCGACGAGCCAGACAGAACCCTGGCTCAGGCGGCTCAGGTCGGGGTTCCACATGAACCCCATGCCGTTGGCGATGTTCCAGTCGGGATGGGACGGGTCCGGCGTGCCCAGGGTGAGGACCCTGATGGCCAGCGCGATGCCGAAAATGAACAGAAGCGGCATGCCGTACTTGGCCAGGATCTCGATCCCTTTGGCGATGCCCCTGCTCAGGAATGCATAGTTCAGCGCGAGGCAAATGGCCAGGAATCCCAACGCCGGGAGGATGGAGGAAAAGTACTGGTTCGATTCGACACCCTGGAACCCGCGCAGGAACGAGGCCATCGAAGACTGGTCGGGGTGCCCGAAATACATCCCCGTGGCCGAAAAGAAAGAGTAGCCGAGGCACCAGGCCATGACGAAAATGTAATAAACCGCCACTCCGATGGGTATGAAGATGCCGAAAGCGCCGATATACTTGGCGATAGGGCTCTTCCACATGACATGAAACATGCCGGGAGTCGAGCCGTGGCCATGGGCGCCGCCGTGCCGGCCGATCGTCCATTCCACCCACATCAGGGGAACGCCGAGAAGGAACAGCGCGCAGAAATAGGGGATGAGGAAGGCGCCGCCGCCGTTCGAGGCCGCCTTCGCCGGAAACCTGAGGAAGTTGCCCAGGCCGATGGCATTCCCGGCCATGGCCAGGACGAGCCCGATGCGGGTCGCCCAGCGCTCCCGGGAAACACCCGATCCGGCGAGCTCCTCGCCGATCTTCTTCTTGCCGAACAGGACCCTCGACAGCGCGTAGAGACTCAGCGAAATAATAAAGCCCCAGCCCAGGATGAAGGCCACCCAACCCCATATCGTCAGTCCCTGATTCATGGATGTCTCCTCGAATGCATCATCAGAGGTGTGCCTTATAGCACAGCCTTTCCTGCCTTGTAAAGAGGCTCATTTAGCGAGGACACCGATTGTTTCCAGGTGGGGCGTTTGGGGGAAGAAATCGAAACAGCCGAGCTTGCGCAGGCGGTAGCCGTGGTCGACGAGCAGCCGGACGTCGCGGGAGAAGGCGCCCGGATTGCAGGAAACATAGATCATGTTGGGGATGTCGAGGCCCAGGATGATCTTCATCCCTTTCCCGCTGATGCCCGACCGCGGCGGATCGATGACCAAAAGGTCGAACCCCCCGAGGGCCGCTTCTCTGAGGACCGCTTCCACGCGGCCCTGGATGAACCGGCAGTTCGCGATGTCGTTCAACCGGGCGTTTTCTCCGGCGGCCAGGATATTCGCCGGCTCGGAATCGACGCCGACGACCTCGGCGACGGCCGGGGCAAGCGAGAGCTCGATCGATCCCGAGCCGCAGTAGAGGCCGAGCGCCCTTCGCGCTCCCAGGCGCCGTGCTTCGTCGACGATGCCGGCATAAAGAACCGCGGCTCCCGCCGGGTTAGGCTGGAAAAACGACTCGGGATGGATTTTCAGCCTCAGGCCGCCGAGACGCTCTTCGATCGCCCGCTCGCCGAAGATATGTTTTTTGCCGGCGTAATCGACGATATCCGAGACGCGATCATTTTCCACAGACCAGAAGCTCCTGACTCGCCCCTCCCCGTTGAGGCCGGGAGCTTCGGCGGCGAGCCGCGCCGCCAGTCCGTCGAGATCCAGCCGCTCGCCGCTCCGTGTGACGAGGACCGCCAGGATCTCGCCGGTGGCTTTGGCCTCCCGAAGGACGAGGTTTCGGAAAAACCCCGTTCGGGCCATGGGGTCGTAGGCGGCCAGGCCTGTGGAGCTTGCGAACTCGGCGAAAACGGGGAATATCTTGGCGGCCGCCGGACTGAAGATCGGGCAGACCTCAAGGACGGCCGTGCTTTTTTTGTAATGATCGAGGGGCGACGCCCTTTCCCTGAGGCCGAGCCGGACCTGTCCCGCCGGCCCGGTGAAGGCGTACTCCATCTTGTTCCTGTAGAAGTAGGGCGTCGGCGAGGGGACGATCGGGGCTCTCTCGACGCCGTCGAGCCTCACCCGGCCGATCCTCTCGAGCGTCCGGACGAGGTAGTTCTCCTTGATTTCGAGCTGCTTGGCGTAGGCGAGGTCCTGGAAGGAACATCCCCCGCAGACGCCGAAATGCGGGCACTCCGGCGCGGCGCGCCAGGGCGACTTCTCTTCGACGCGGAGGACTCTCCCGAAGAGATGCCGTCTCTCCGCCCGGGCGACCGCGACCCTGACCTTGTCCCCGAGCACCGCGCCCGGCACGAAAATGACCGCCCTGTCTATGCGTCCCACCCCCCAGTCGTGGGGCAGGGCGATGTCCGTGATCGTGACCGAGTGCTCGGGGGGAAGGAACTCATCGAGCATTCTCTTGACGAACTTGACTGGGAGCCCGACGACGTTGTCGTAGTCCCCGTCGAGCCTTTCGATAAACGTGTCACCGATTTCCTGGACGGCGTAGCTCCCCGCCTTATCCAGGTATTCGCCCGTCTCGAGATAGGCCTCGATCTGTTCCGGGGTAAGCACCCGGAAGGTGACCCGGCTGATGGCGTAGCGCGTTGCCATCCTCTCCTCGTCCCTTCTGAACAGGGTGACGGCGGTGATAACGCGATGGCGGCTGCCCGAGAGCTTCCCGAGCATCTCCCTGGCCTCGGCGACATCCTTAGGCTTTCCCAGGATCTCTTGCCCCAGGTTGACCACAGTGTCGGCGGCGATGACCAAGGCCGAGGGGAACTTTTCGCCGACGTCCCTGGCCTTGGCCTCGGCGGCGGCAATGGCGAACCGGAGGGGGTCTTTTTCCTCGAGCGAGTCCTCATCGAACCCGCTCGGCACGACCCGGAATTCCGGGACGATCCGCCGGAGCAACTCCTTCCGGCGGGGGGACTGAGAGGCGAGGATGATGTCCATGGGGCATCCCAATATAGGATCGCGCCGGAGATCTTGTCAACGCGAGGGGAATGCCAACAGGCGTCACCCCGGGTGTCACGGCATGGAAGTGGAGCGGCCAGCATGAGTGACGCTCAGAAGTCCGCCGGTTCGATGACAGCTGAGGAACGTGGCGATTCCCTGAATTAGCTTCGGGCGGCATTCGAAAAGCCGGCGCCCGGCATGAGCAAGGTGGTTGAATACGTCATTCCAGAAATGATATATTAATAACCGGCACATCTGGATTCTGCTGATATCCCGCCAGTAATCTTTTTATCACGGGTGTATCTCGAGTGGGGAGTAGAAGATGATCATCTGGCTCGAATTTTTATTGGTTACCGGGCTGATCCTATATTCTGGAAGCCGGCTGAGCCGATACGGGGACATGATCGCCGAAAAAACGGGCCTGAGCCGGCTTTGGCTCGGCATGGTGCTCATGGCCGCGGTGACGTCCTTACCGGAATTGGCCACAGGCCTAAGCTCGGTCGTTCTGGCAGGATTGCCCAACATAGCTACCGGGGATATCCTGGGCAGCTGCGTCTTCAACCTGTTTCTCCTCAGTATCCTCGATGCCTTGACAAAAGGGGTGCCGCTCTCTGCCCGGGCCCATCAAGGGAGCGTCTTGATGGCCGGCATGTTCCTCCTGCTGATCGCCGCCGTCGGAGTCGGCCTTTTTGCCGGTGACCGTCTGCCGGCCCTAGGATGGATCGGCTTATACACGCCGATCCTCCTCTTCGGCTATCTGAGCGCCTTTTGGCTGGCCTTTAAAAATGAAAAACGCGCCGCTCCGGCCACCGGACTGGGCGAAAACGGCGCCACCCTTTACCATGGCATGACCCTGAAGCGGGCGGTCCTCGGCTATGCCGCAAACGCCGCCGTCGTCGTGGGCGCGGCCATTTTCCTGCCCCGGATCGCCGAGGACATCGCCGAGATGACGGGTTTGGGCGTGACGTTCGTCGGGAACATTTTCGTCGCGATGTCGACGTCGCTGCCCGAATTGACCGTGACCATCGCCAGTTTCAGGCTGGGAGCGGTCGATACGGCCGTCGGCAATCTCTTCGGCAGCAACCTCTTCAACATGGCCATCCTGGGGATCGACGACCTGTTCTACTTTAAGTCGCCGCTGCTCGCCGCCGTCGAGAACCAGCATCTCATCGCGGTCATGTCGGCGGTCGCCATGACCGGCCTGGCCGCAGCCGGGCTCATCTACAGGTCCCCAACAAAACGCTATCGCTTGTCTTGGGATACTCTTGGCATATCGCTTATTTTCATGATCAACATGGTCCTGCTTTATATTCTGCGCTGACCGCGTCACAAAAATTGTCCGCAGCCTCCGGCCTGAAAATCCTTGGGGAACCCTAGGTCCAGAAAACGATTGTCCTGAGCGTCGCGAGATGCTACATAGTTCCCTTGTGTTGGAAGCACTTCGGCAGCTCCGGTGGCAATGGCCCCCGCATCATCTCAAGGAGGGCAGGATGCACCTTCGGGAATCTTCCATCCTGGCGTTCATGGTCTTCTTGGCCGCCGCCCCGGCCGGCCTGAGTGCCGGCGTCCCCGAAAGCGCCGAATTCAGCGTCCGGGCATCTTGGCTCCTGGCTCTGGACGAGGCAGAAGTCGCATGGGACTTCGAATTGCCCGACAGCGCGTCCGTGGAGATCTTCACCCAGAAGGAACGCGATCCTGTCCAAGGGTCGGACGGCCGGAGCGCGCCGGAACTTGTCCAAGGGCTGACGAAAACATGGCGGCGCGCCGGGCATTGCCTCGACTGCAACCTGACGTTGATCGGCGTCTGCCTGGCGATGGGCTATCCGGCGCGCTGGGTCAATATCGCGACCATGAACACCTACGGAAACGAGGTCGCCGAAAACTGGTCGGTCGTCCGGAACGACTGAGGCATCCCCGGCGCGATAGTAATCTTAGCGGTCGCCGCGCGGCGAAGTTCAGATGAAAAGCAGTTGAACCAGAACGAAGATCGGGAATAACACCAGGAGCGAGAACTTGACCAGGTAGCCGAAGAAATGAGGCATTCGCACGTGGTGGTCTTCGGCGATCGCCTTGACCATGAAGTTGGGACCGTTTCCGATATACGTCATGCTCCCGAAAAAGACCGAGCTCAGGCAGATGGCCTGGAGAAGGGCCTCCGGGATGCCGGCCACCAACCGGCCCGACGATTGCCCCAGGCCGAGAGCCAGAGAGTGGAATGTTACGGCCGCGGGCGTGTTGTCCAGGAAGCTGCTCAACGCGCCGACGGCGTAATAGAATTGGGAGGGGAGCCGGACGCCGAGCGTCTTGGCGTTCGCCTGAAGATAAGCGATGCAGGGAACCATGGTGATGAATATTCCAAGGAAGAGATAGGCCACCTCGTGGAAAGAATGCCAGGTGAACCGGTTGTAGTGTCGGACGATCTTCTTTGTCGAGAGCCACGAAGCGGCGGCCATCAGGACGATGGCGGCCTCGCGGAGGAAACGGAGGGGGGAGTGGCTGCCGGTCCCCGGCACGTACTGCTCGTTGAGGAAGGCGACGGCTCCGATCACGCCCAGCAGCCAGGCGAAATTCGACGCCCCCTGGATGCGGAGAGGCCGACGCTCGGCACGGTCCCGCTGCAGACTTTCGGCCGGTTCCTTGCCATGGTAGTAGGCATCTACGCCGAAATACACGAGGAGCAGCAGGCCGTTGACGAACAACCATTGGGAGAGAAATCCGAAGAACCAGCCGAAGGGAGCGCCCCTGAGGTACATCATGAAAAGCGGCGGGTCGCCGAGCGGCGTTAGCAGGCCTCCGCAGTTGGCCACGATGGCGATGAAAAAGAGGACGGTGTGCGTCTTGAAACGGCGTTCCTGATTCGTCCGGAGGACCGGCCGGATAAGGAGCATGGCCGCACCCGTTGTCCCGATGAACGAGGCCAGAACGGCGCCGATGCCCAGGAAAAGAGCGTTGACCCGGGGTGTGGCCTCAATATCCCCGGCCAGGTGGATTCCCCCCGCGATCGTGTACAGCGCTCCGAGTAGAACGATGAACGGTAGATAATCGAAGATCAGGGTCTCTCGGATGAGCGCCGTCTCACGGCGGGCCGCGAAATAGACGACGACAGGCGCGCTGAGGACCAAGGCGACGAGGAGCTTGTTCTTGTTGTTTTCCCAGAAGCGGGGGGCCGAGAGTGGCAGCGCCGCAATGGCCAGGAGCATGATGAGAAAGGGCAGGCAGGCCAGGAGCGGGACTTCAGAGAGGGCCTCTTCCATAAGGGATGAATATAACCGCTGCCGTCTGACATGGTCAAGCTCAGCAGTCCCAATCCTAAAGATAGGAGAATCCCCCGCTTGTATTTTAAGCGTCGGTGAATATGATAGGTTCCGGTTGCACCCGATGAACGCACCTGCGGCTGAAGACGACCGCCCCGGGCACTTCCGCTGGACCGTCTGCGGGCTGCTGTTTGCCGCTTCCACCATCAACTACATCGACCGGCAGGTCCTTGGGATCCTGGCGCCCCACCTGCAGAAGGTCATCGGCTGGAACGAGGTCCAGTACGGCTACATCGTCTCCGCCTTCCAGGTCGCCTATGCCATCGGCCTCGCCGCCTTCGGCCGGTTCATCGACCGTTTCGGGACCAGGATCGGTTACGCTCTGGCCATCTTCCTCTGGAGCATTGCGGCCATGGCGCACGCGGCCGCCCGGAGCGCCCTGAGCTTTGGCGTCGCCCGTTTCGCCCTTGGGCTCGGCGAGTCCGGGAACTTCCCGTCGGCGATCAAAGCGGTGGCCGAATGGTTTCCGCGCCGGGAACGGGCGCTGGCCACGGGCATCTTCAACGCCGGGACCAATGTCGGAGCCGTAATCGCTCCGGCCGTCGTGCCCTGGATTACCGTCCGCTTCGGCTGGCCGTCCGCGTTTCTGCTCACGGGTGCGATCGGGTTCATCTGGCTCGTGTTCTGGCTGGCCCTCTACGAAGTCCCCGAGCGAAAAAAGAACATCCGCTCCCGCGAGCTCGCCCACGTCCTCTCCGACCCGCCCGAGGCGTCGAGCGCGAGGATCCCCTGGCTCCGGCTCCTGCGTTTTCCCCAAACCTGGGCCATCGTCGTCGGCAAGTTTCTGACCGACCCCATCTGGTGGTTTTACCTTTACTGGCTGGCGAAATTCCTCAACGCCAGGTTCGGCCTGACGCTCACGCGGCTCGGACCGCCGCTCATTGTCGTTTATCTCATCACCGATTTTGGCAGCGTCGGGGGCGGCTGGGCTTCTTCGGCGCTCATCAAGCGCGGCTGGACGGTCAACCGCAGCCGGAAGCTGGTCATGCTGGCCTGCGCCCTGTGCGTCGTTCCCGTCGTTTTGGCGTCGGGGGTCTCTTCACTCTGGGGAGCGGTGCTCATCATCAGCCTGGCGGCCGCCGCGCACCAGGCCTGGTCGGCGAACATCTTCACCTTCGCCTCGGACATGTTCCCCAAGCACGCCGTCGGGTCGGTCACCGGCCTCGGGGGAACGGCGGGCGCCGTCGGGGGAATCATCTTTGCCGCCTCCGCCGGCCACATCCTTGAGCTGACCGGAAGCTACCTGACGCTGTTCATCATCGCCGGGTCCGCCTATCTTGTCGCCCTGGGGCTCATCCAGCTCCTCGCCCCCCGGCTCGAGCCGGTCAAGTTTTAACGCCCCAGTCGTCCGAACCCTACGAGCCTTGGTGGTCGGGGCGTCTCTCAGCCCAGATCTTGAGGAGATAAGCTTTGTGCTCCTCGAACAGGAAGGCCTGCTCTTCGACGAGCTTCTCTGCGGCCTCCGACGTCATCTCCCAAGACTCGCGGACAAAAGAAGCGACTCGGGCGTAATAGAGCGGCGTGACGAGCTCGATGACCTTGAACCGGTTATGGGTCCAGGCGTGAAAAGTGGCGGCCAGCTCATACAGGAGCCGCACCCAGCTGCTCGTCGGCAGGTGGAAATCCCTGACGTTGAGCTCCGAAGCCCTGCGGATCTCGTCAAAGGTCTCGGCGCTGAAGATCTCTTTCCACAGGGAAGAGAACTGCTGATAGCCCGTTCGGAATTTATCGATCAGGCCCTCCAGGTCGACGGCAACGGGTTCGGGCTCGATCGCGTTCGTCTGGCCGAACGTTTCCACCGGCTCGCTCCCCCGGACGGTTTTCCAGTAGTTCTCGAACCTCTCCATGAGCGAGAACAGGACATAGACGACCTGGCGGAACATCGGCCCGAGCTGGCGCCCGGGGTCCTTGGCGTCGTGAATCTTGACGCCGAGGTTGGCCTGGCAGACCTTGAAGCCCTGGGTGATCGCCGTCGTCGTCATCCAGATGTCGATCCCGAACCGCGCGACGTCGGTCTCCCAGACATCCTGCTCTGCGTAGAACTTGGCCACTTCCCGGGAGAAAGCGAAATCGCCGCCGATCGGCTGCCGGACGCGCTTGCCGTAAAGGGAGCGGGTCAGGTTGTAGACGATGTTGTTGGTGATCGTTCCGTCATACTTGTGGCGGAGATACACCGGCGCGACGAACTGGAAGCCCCGGCTGGTGACGGGTTCGATGAGGTCGCGGATCCAGTCGGAAGTGATGCTCCGGAGGTCGGCGTCGACGACGGCGCAGGCCCGCACGTTGAGGATCCGGGCCGCTTCGAAGACCGACCTCAGGGCGGTGCCCTTGCCGGCCGGCCCCCGGTAGATGGACACGATCTTCTCCTGCCAGGGCTTGATCTGGAATTCCTTGGCCGCCTCCCGGGTGTCGTCCGTGGAGCCGCCGTCGGCGACCATGATGACGTTCCTGAGATCCCGGTAGTGCTGGTTTAGGCCGTGGGAGACCATCTGGATGACGTGGGCGATGGTCTTTTCGTTGTTGTAGCAGGGAATGCCGACCAGGATATCGGCGTTCCGGATCTCCTCGATCCGCTTGGCCGTGTAGCCGCGTATCGCCGTGAAGTAAGCCATTCTTCCCTCGCTTGGGTGATGATTTCTATCTAATTTCCATTTTATCGTATCCCGGTCCGGGCAGACAAGATTTTGTCTTCGCCGCCGATGGAACTGCCGTGCGTCCAGACCGGGCTGCCCGCTCCGTCCGCAGCCGAAGTTCAAGGGGTTCGCCGCTCTTGACAGATTTGTAATCTTGGCTGGTTTTGACTCATGCCTTTCAACATGCTATAAAAATTGAGACGTCTTGCTTCACCCAAAGGGTGGTCGTCTCGGCCGTGAAACGTCGAGGGATAATCTCTGGTCAAGACATGAACTCGAAGATTCCAAACACTTCCTTCACGCGAGCAGGATTTATCTCTACCCGCCTGGCCGGGACCGACGGCGTGACGCTCGAAGTCAAAAAGTGGGCCCACGTCCTAGAACGCAACGGCCTGGACTGCTTTTATTTCGGCGGAAAGCTGGACTGCCCGGAGGGCCGTTCTTTCCTTGTGCCGGAAGCCTACTTTGAGCATCCGGACATCAAAGATATCAATGCGGGCGTTTTCGGGGTCCGCAGACGACGGCCGGAAATATCAGCCAAAATCCACGCCATCAAAGAAGCGCTCAAAGCCGCGCTGTATGAATTCCAAAGAGAGTTTTCCCCGGATTTGATCATTCCTGAGAACGCCCTGGCCATTCCGATGAATATTCCGCTCGGGATGGCGATCACGGAGTTTATCGCCGAAACGGGCATCCCGACGATCGCCCACCATCACGATTTTTCCTGGGAACGCGATCGTTTCCTGATCAACGCCTGTCGAGATTACCTGGACATGAGCTTCCCCCCGAGCCTGCCGTCGATCGCTCATGTCGTCATAAACTCTTTGGCTTCTGAACAACTCAGCCATCGGCGAGGCCTTTCCAGCACCGTTATTCCCAACGTCCTCGACTTTGCCGCCGGAGCTCCCCCCGTCGATATGCATTGCCTGGATCTCCGTAAAAAGCTCGGACTGAAAAAAGGGGATCTATTCATTCTTCAGCCGACTCGCGTCGTGTCGCGGAAGCGGATCGAGCGCTCGGTTGAGCTCGTCAAAGAGTTGGACCTTAGGCGCCCCCGCTTGATCATCTCTCATGGGGCGGAAGACGAGGGCACCGATTATTATCACCGGCTGCTTGAATATGCCCGCAGAATGGGCGTCGAGATCGTTCCTATCGACAGCTGGATTGCCCCTGAACGGACCGCCGATGCCTGCGGTCTGAAGCAATACGCGATCGCCGATCTCTATAGATGTTCGGACCTCGTGACATATCCCAGTGGGTATGAAGGGTTTGGCAATGCCTTCCTGGAAGCGCTCTTTTTTAGGAGGCCTGTGGTCGTTAACCGGTATTCCACCTATGTGGCCGATATTGAGCCCAAGGGTTTCCAGGTGATCGTCATCGACGCCATCGTCACGTCCCGTGTTATCGAACAGATACGCGAAGTCCTGACCGATCCGGGCAAACTTGACGATATGGTTGAGACCAATTATCGGCTGGCCAGGAAATATTTTTCTTATGAGGTGCTGGAAGAGAAACTGCTGCATCTCGTCAGGACTTTTTCCGCATAAAATGTCGAAACGGCCGATGGGTCCCGCTGGCATCGCTCTTCTCCATTACACGTGTCCACCCTTTGTCGGGGGCGTTGAGGAGATACTGGATCAGCAGGCCCGTGTTTTCCTCGACCACGGCCATCCGGTGAAAGTGTTGGCGGGCCGCGGCGGGAGGATGGACGGAGCCTATTTGGTGGAGATCAACCCCTTCCTGGACTCCCGCCACCCAAGCATCCTGAGAATCCAGAGGAGTATCCCGGACCATCGGTCCGAATTCCGGGCTCTGGTGGATGCCCTTTTTCGTTATCTTCAACACGTGCTCGAAGGGTTGGACGTCCTGATCGCCCACAACGTCCTGACCATGGCCTATAACCTCCCTCTGGCCCATGCACTGCACCAGTTGGCCGATGCTCAGACGACGAGAATTGTCGCCTGGAATCACGATTCTCCCCTTTTTTACCCTGACCCTCCCGCTGAGCTCAACCGGACACCCTGGAATATTCTCAAAAGAAGTCACCCGTCCATCAGGTATATTGCCATCTCCGAAAGTCGGAAAAAGCAGTTCCAGTCACTCTACGGGAGGAAAACGCGAATCGAAGTCATCCCCGACGGAATAGACCGGTTCCGGTTTTATGAGTTCGACAGCCAGACCCTCAGGATTATCCAGGAATGCCAGCTTCTTGAATCTGACCTCTTGATGCTTCAACCGTCGCGGCTTCATCCCAGGAAGAACATCGAGCTTTCGATCCGGGTACTTCGCGCCCTCCATGACAGGGGCGTCAAGGCCAGGCTTCTCGTAACCGGCGCCTACGACGCTCACGAGAATAAGGCGACACGGTACTACAACAAGCTCAGGGGCCTGGCCAGGTCTCTGGAGATCGATGAATATCTCCTGATTCTTGCCGGACACGACTTCCGGAGCGGAGAAAAACCAGCCGGCGGCGGGATTAAAGTCAAGGAACTTTATTTTATCGCGGATGTCCTTTTCCTTCCCAGCCTCCATGAGGGGTTTGGCTTACCCCTACTCGAAGCCGGGTTGGCCAAGCTCCCGGTCTTTTGCTCTGATATCCCTCCTTTTATTGAAATTGGGGAAAATGATATTTCCACTTTTGGGCTCGGCGATCCTCCCGAACAGATCGCCGCTCAACTCTTGGATTTTGCGGCCCGGCCGGGGTGTCTCCCGTTGTCTCGGAGGGTGATCCGGCAATATGACTGGGACAAGATATACCATTCCTTCCTTCGTCCCCTTATTTGCGATCTGGTCGCCCGGCCCTGATTGACCGGCGACGGGACATTGGGCGGTTTGCTCGCTGCGCCCTCATCTCACCCTGCTTACGATTGATCTCAAAAGAGGTTTCCCGTCTGGACTCTCAGAGAAACCTGCGTCCCGGGGCTTGGCCTCGATGTCTCTGCCCAATAAGACCCCCCCCCGATCGCGGCGCAAAAGGGGAGGCGTCTTGTGACCCGTCTGCGCTTCGGGAAGGTCGACAAGATTTTTCCTTTGACGCCTGGGCAAGTCGTCTGCTATCCTAAAATTAGGGGGGCGAGGAGGGCCCGGGCGGCGCTGCGATCGGCGGGATCGCCGATACTCCGGTGAAGGATCACGATGGAACGCGGGCTGGTTGTCTTGACTGACCTGGACGGAACGCTCCTCGACCACTGCACCTATTCGTTCGCGGCGGCGGAGCCGGCGCTGCGGCTTCTCCGTGAGAAAAAGGTCCCGCTTGTCCTCTGCTCGAGCAAGACGCGGTCCGAGATCGAAGTCGTGCGTTCCACGCTCGACAACACCGACGCGTTCATTGCCGAAAACGGCGGGGCCGTATACATCCCGGCGGGCTATTTTCCTCAGGAGATTATGCCCTCCAGCAGGATCCCTGGATATGATGTCGTCGAATTCGGGACTCCCTACGCCAGACTCCTGGAGGTTTTCGAGAAGATCAAAAAGCTGTTCCCGGGTCAGCTCAGGGGGTTCCATGAGCTGACGCCCGGGGAGGTCGCCGGACTGACCGGGCTTTCGATACCGGAAGCGGAATTCGCCCGCAAAAGAGAGTACGACGAACCGTTTCTCCTTGGCGACATGTCCGTTCTGGAAGCCGTCAGGGAGACGGCCCGGCAGTCCGGGCTGAATATCGTCCGGGGGGGGCGGTTTTTTCACCTCACGGGAGACAACGACAAGGGGCGATGCGCGAGATTTCTTTTGCGCCTTTATGAGAAGTCTCTGGGACGGCCTGTCGACAGCATCGGCCTCGGAGACAGCGCGAATGACCTCCCGCTACTCGAGGCGGTCGATTTTCCTGTTCTTGTCCAGAAGTCGGGCGGTAGTTACGACCCTGCGATTCGGCTTCAACCTTTGTATCTTGCTCCCGGCGAGGGGCCCGCCGGCTGGCGCGCGGCGATTCTCGACCTCGTGCCTCGTCTCGCCGGCTGAAACCGCTTTCCAAGGAGGTTAGCATGGCAGATTTTCATCAAACTGGGATCGTGACCACATTTCACAGGCTAGGCCCGACGAATCTGGAAAGAATGGAGCGGGATCTTGTCGAGTTCAGCGGGCATCGCCCCATTGCCCTTGTCCTTCCCATCACTCCTACGGAGCTGACAGGTCCGGCTATTCAGCGCATCATGAACAACCTCAAAGGGATTCCCTACCTCAACGAGATCGTCATCACTCTCGGCCGGACATCCGAGAGAAGCGATTTTCAAAAGGCCCAGGAATTCTTCTTTGACTTGCCCCAAGACCATCACCTCATCTGGGCATCCGGGCCTTCCTTCACCCAGTTGTACGGGCTCCTGGCCGAAAATGACCTGCCGGTCGGCGAGGACGGAAAGGGGAGATCGGCCTGGGTTGCCTATGGCTACATCCTGGCCTGCGAAAGGTGCAAGGTTATTGCCCTCCACGATTGCGACATCGTCAATCATTCGCGGGAGTTGGTCGGCCGGCTATGCTATCCTGTCGCATCACCCAGCATCGACTACGCCTTCTGCAAGGGATACTACGCCAGGGTCACAGACCGGATGCACGGCCGGGTGACCCGGCTGTTTGTCACGCCTCTCATCCGCAGCCTGGAGAAGCTCTTCGGGTGTCAGCCCCTGCTCGGCTATCTCGACAGCTTCCGCTACCCGCTGGCGGGCGAGTTCTCGATGCTGACCGACCTCGCTGCAATCAACCGCATTCCCAATGACTGGGGGCTGGAGGTCGAAACCCTCGCGGAAGTCTACCGGAACTATTCGCTGCGGCGGATCTGCCAGGCCGAGCTGTGCGAAACCTACGAGCACAAGCACCAGTCCCTGTCGGCCGAGGACCCCAAGACCGGGCTGATGAAAATGGCGATCGACATCGCCAAGTCCGTTTTCCGGAACCTGGCCATCGAGGGCATCATCCTCGGCCAAGATGCCTTCGGCACCCTCCTCATCAATTATCAACGTACCGCGAAGGACATGATCAAACGCTACCGTGACGACGCCGCCATCAACGGCTTGAGTTTCGACTCTCATCAGGAATCGATCATCGTCGAGGCCTTCACTCGGGCCCTCCAGATGGCGGGACGCTCGTTCTTCGAGGATCCCCTATATTCACCGCTCATCCCGAGCTGGAACCGGGTGGTCTCGGCCATCCCCAACATCCTGGAGCAAGTCCAGGAGCTGGTCGAGAAAGAGAATGCCGCCTGAGGAGCGTCGGCAAAAGAGCTGGACTTTTCCTTCCATTTTCCGGTTGACAACCGGCCCCTGAGAAATTAAAAGTAGGGGCGTCTCCTTATTCCCGTCGAAGGAAGGTAAACCATGTTCAAAGGGCACCCCAAGGGGCTGATCGTCGCCTTCCTCGCCAACATGGGCGAGCGTTTCGGGTTCTACACAATGATCAGCATTTTCGTCCTGTTTCTTCAGGCCAAATACGGGATTAACGCCTCAACCGCGGGCTTGATCTACAGCGTTTTCATGGTGGGCGTCTATCTCTTTCCCCTCCTGGGCGGTTTCCTGGCCGACCGGTATTTGGGTTACGGAAGGACGATCAGCCTGGGGCTGATCGTCATGTTTGCGGGATATGCTCTTATGGCGCTGCCGAGCGCCATGGCGTCCCATTTCCCCCTGGTCATTGCGGCCCTGGCGACGATATCCCTCGGGACCGGCTTATTCAAGGGCAACCTCCAGGCGCTCGTCGGCAACCTCTATGATGACCCCAAGTACAGCGGTCTCCGCGACCGCGCCTTCAATATCTTCTACATGGGGATCAACATCGGCGCCATGTTCGCCCCGACGGCCTCGGAGAAGGTCAGCAACTGGATCCTGGGCCAGTCCCGCTTTTTCTACGACGCGCGGATTCCGGCCCTGGCCAATGACTTCGTCAAGGGGAAGCTGGCCGACGCCGGCGAGTACCTGAAGATCGCCCAGGCCCAGGACCCGGCCGTTTCGCTCGAGGGGCTCAGGCAATTTTCGGAAAGCTATATCAATGCGTTGAGCAAATCCTATCACTTCGGGTTCGGCGTCGCCTGTATTGCCCTGATCATCTCGATGGTCATCTTCTGGGGTTTCCGGAGGTACTACGGGTACGCGGACCTCTCCGAGCGCCAGAAGGCCAAGTCGGAAGCTCTCCGGGACCAGGTCGTTGAGCTCACGCCGCAACAGACGCGCGAACGCCTGATCGCCCTGGGTCTTGTCTTCCTGGTGGTCATTTTCTTCTGGATGTCCTTCCACCAGAGCGCCGTCACCATGACTTACTTCGCGCGGGACTATACGGTGCCGAGCGTCGGCCAGCTCACCAACCTGTGGTTCGACCTCTTCGGGCTCCTGGCCGTCTTTCTCTCCGTTGTGGGCCTCGTCTTTCTCGCGAAACGGGGCTCCGCGCCCGGGACGCGGCTCGTCGGCGGGGCGTTTTTCGTCGTCTTCGCGATCCTGGCCTTTTTAAGATATAGAGGCTACCTGGACATCAACCCCTTCGCCCCCCAGAAATTCCAGCACTTCAACCCTTTCTTTATCGTCGCCCTGACGCCGCTCATCGTCCTCATGTTCGGCCGGCTCAACAAAATAGGAAGGGAGCCCTCCGCGCCGCGCAAGATCTGTGTCGGCATGCTCATCACGGCTGCGGCCTTCACCATCCTGGTGATCGGATCGCTCGGCCTCCCCAGCCCGAAGTCGATCGGCGGACGGGTCGCCCCGCCCCAGCATCTCGTCTCGGTCTACTGGCTGATCTCGACCTATTTCTCGCTGACGGTGGCGGAGCTTTTTCTGAGCCCGATCGGCATCTCGTTTGTCTCGAGGGTCGCCCCGCCCAAGCACAAGGGGCTGATGCAGGGGGGCTGGTTCGCCGCCACGGCCATGGGCAACAACCTGGTGGGCGTGATCAGCTATTTCTGGCTGCGCGTGCCGCTCTGGAGTCTCTGGCTGATCCTGGTTGTCTGCTGCCTGATCTCGGCCACCTTTATGTTGACGATCATGAAGCGGCTGGAGCGCGCCGCGAGCGCCTGAGCCTGCCGGCCCTTATTGGGCATACTTGACGGAGCAGCCGTAGGGCCTGGTGGTCGAGGTCTTCAAAGGCTCGCCCTTGAGCAACGCGGCGGCGGCGAGCTTGACGTAGTTTGTCCGGTCCGGGTTCGTTCCCTGCGTGTCGTCATCGATAGCGCCGTTGTAGGCCAAGCGGCCCTGCGGGTCGATGACATAGACATGGGGAGTTGTCCTTGCGTCATAGGCTTTGCCGGCCTTGCCTTCCGGGTCCATCAGGAGTGCCGTAAAGGCGGCTTTCCAATCCTCGTATGTTTTCTTGAGGGTATCCGCGGCTTGATAATTGGGATGGCCGGGGTTGGTCGAGTTGATGGTCAGCCAGACGACTCCCTTGGCCGCCAGTTCTGTCTGCACGGCCGGCATCAGCCCGTCCCTGTAATGACGCTGCACAACCGGACAACCCGCGTTCGTCCATTCGAGGACGACGATTTTCCCCTTATATTCTGATAGGGTATGAGTCCTGCCGTCGGTGCCGGCCAAGCTGAAGTCGGGGGCGGCGCCCCCGATGGCCGGCGGCTGTTGCGCTGTCAGGGCGGTCGCGGTCAAGACGGCGAAGCCGGCGACCAGCCAAACGACGAGTGTTTTTTTTGTCTGGCGTTGATTCATGACATAACCTCCTTGGTTTTTCTCCTGTTCTCTCTTCTTTTTTATCTAACCGGAACCTTGACCTCGTAACCCGTCGATCCGACGATCAGAGTGCCGCTGATCTCAGTGAGGGTGGACGAGGCCGCGGACGGGGTCAACGGGATTTTGATCTTTCCAGGGGAGACACTGATCCGTGAATGATCGATGACGAACCCTTCGACAGGGTGGGGATAGAAATCGTCGATCCGTGAGGCCGGTTTTTCAGGGAAGGCGATCTCCACCTCCCAACGGCTCGGCGACTTTACAGCCGTCGCCGTCGCAGCGACCAGGATGGAAGCGTCCGCGGATTTTGGGAAGCGGGCGGTGAATCGGGTTCGGATATCTTCGGCGCGGCGGATATCGGCCGGTTTGAGGTTGGCAGGGAATACCCTCAAGCTCTCCCGGCCCAGGAGACAGCTTTCCCGGCAAACCATCCAATGCAGGTCTGCGGCAAACGCGACCTTTTCTCCGGCCTTAAGAGGCCGGGTTGTCGAGATTTCCCCCAGGATCAGGACTTCATCATGGTAACCGTATACCACGAGGCCGCCGTGGCGGATCTTCTCAGGCACCGGATACCGGAGAGATGAGACCTCAAACCCCGCCGGCAGCCGCCAGCGGACCTCGGGGGGGATTCCTGCGTCACCCGGGTTGGTCCAGTACATATACCAGCCGGGCTCAAGAACAATATGAATGCCGACGGCGGTCCTGTCCGAGACGGCCTCGCCAAAGACCAGAAGCTCAGCCTGGCGGATGGGCTTATCCTGGGCGCCGGAAATCGACGTGAGGGGAGCCATCATCAAGAAGGCCAGGAATGAGAAAAAAAGCACTTGACCAAGAAAGCGGCTGTCAGAAACCAAGACTTGCTGACGTTTCATGTCTCGATATACATGTTACCTGCAGGGCGGGGATGGGTCAATAATCCTTATGAATTTTATAAATTTTATAGGATTAGTAAGTTCATCTGGAGGCTCGATTTCTGGGGAATCGCCCTAGCCCCGATTGTCGGGATGTCCGGGCTCCCGGCGCAATTCCCGGGTCTTGTCGAGTCTTTGGGTCACCCGGCTGCAAAGCCCAAAGAGCATGTTGAGCTCCCATTCGGTCAGGCCGGCGCGGCCGACCAGGCGCTTGATGCTTCGCATGATATCGGAGCGGAGGTCGCGGTCGCCTTTTTTGCCGTAACCCAGGATGTCCAGCGTTTCGCGGACCCGCTTCATTAGCTCCTGAAGCTCCCGGTTTCCAACAAGGGGAGGGGCGGTCTTGACCGCAGCGACCCGGCTCAGCTCATAGGCCACGAGCATCACGCTCTGGCTGAGATTGAGTGAGGGCGAGTCAGGATTCGAGGGTATCGTCGCCAGGAGTCCGCAGGCTTCAATCTCTTTGTTGGTCAAGCCGTTGTGTTCGTTGCCGAAGAGGATGGCCACTTTATTCGTGGGCGCGGCCTTGGCGATCTCCGCGGCGGCCGCGGCGGCGGACAGGATGATCCCCCGGCGGCTTCCCCGCCTCCGCGTCGTGCCCACCACCAGCGATTTTTCCGCGAGCGCTTTCGGGAGCGTCCTGTGGACGCGGGCGCCCGCGAGAACGTCCGTGGCGCCGCAGGCCATGGCCCGGGCTTCCGGCGTCATGAAGGGAACGGGGTTCACCAATTCGAGGTTTCGAAAGCCCATGTTTTTGACGGCCCGGGCGGCGGCGCCGATGTTCCCGGGCTCGGTCGGGGCGACGAGGATGAAAAAAACGTTGTCGGCCCAGTCCTTCTTGGTCATTTTGCCGCGCGCGCGCGCCTGAGAACATAGTAGCAGCGGTCGCCGAAGATGAAATCGTCGATGCTATAGCCGCGGCCGAGATAGTGCTCGAGCGCGCACCGCAACCCCCTCTGCCAGGCGGCGATCACTTCAGGCTTTTCCCTGAGCTTGTTCATCGCCGGGGGAACCTCGGCCAGAATGACCCTATCGCTGAGAGCCAGGTCGGACCTTCCCGGACGGGCGAAATCGTTATCGGATTCCGGGTTCTCCCGCCTTCTTGCGAGCGCCCGCCCGGCCTTGGCCGGGAAGGCCCGGCCGGCGCCGCCGGCGCCCAGCCTCTCGACCCGGCTCGACTTGATCGGCCACTCGGCGAGGAACCTGTCCGTCCGGACGCCCGGGCCGAGAACCAGCGCTTCCTGGTCCCCGTAGAAATTCCGCCAGTAGGTCCGGGTGACCGCGCCGAGCGTGTGGAGGTTGAGGTTCGCATTCCTCGCCTGCAGCGGGTCGAACGTCCAGGTGATCAGGTCATAGCCGAGCTCGACGGCCCTGTCGCGCTGAGCCCATTTCAGCGATTTGCCCACGCCGCGCCCTCGGTATTCTGGGAGGACGGCGAGAAGATGGGAGTGCTGGACGAGGCGGGCCTCGAAGACCGCGGGAAACGAATAGACAAACCCCGCCAGCCGGTTGCCGATATAGCCGCCAAGGAGGATAGCGCCCATCCGGATGGTTATGCGGAACTGGTGACTCGGAGTCAGGTCGGTTTCACCATGCCCCCAGACGCGGCGCTGGATGTCCAGGATCGCATCGAAGTCCGCGGCGCGGCCAAGCGGCCGGATTTTGACCGAACGGTCGCGTCCGGCGACGACGGCCCGGCGAGGTTCAGGCGGCGCTTCTATCACGATCGGCACCTCTTTGATCACTATGATTTAGCCCAAAACCTGCACAAAAGCAACGTCAGGGAATCCGTCATTCCATCGCTTTCCGGCCGGCCGGGAACGCCAGCCCGAGCCTCTTGATGAGCATCGTGCCATACGCCCCGCGGAGGAGGGTGAAAGACAACCTGACTTTTTTCCGGCGAGGGTTGAGATCGTCAGCGCCGCTGTCGAGGATTTTGAGGCCTTCGGGGAGGATCATCGCTTTCCTCAGGAACGACCGGAAACCAATGCGCCTGAGTTCTTTGGTCCGGAAGGCGCCGGGCCTGAGCCCGGCTTCCCGGAGGATATCCGCGTAGATGGCCGCCGTGATATCGTCTCTGAACTCGGTCTTCGCCGCCGCCGTGGGAATCTCGAGGGTCCCCAGCCAGTCCAGGGCGCCGGAGTCCAGACGTCTCCAGAAAAGGTAGCTTCCCTCTGTCCCTTTGACCTCTTCGAGATCCTTGATCTTCAGCCGCAACATCCGGCGGAGGACCTCATTCCAGAGATGCGACTGGAAGGCCGCGTACCTCATGGCCACTTCTTCATCGGGGATGAGGCGGAGCGCTCCCCTGAAATCTCCGGGCTGCCCGAGGAGATATGCAAAAATGGTCTTTTCGTAGGGCTCCCTGGCCAGACGCAAACACGCCGGCCAGTCCTTCCAGGATTCGAAAATGCCCGTCAGCCGGGCGCGTTCTTTTTTTGTCGAACCCGCGGCGGCGCTCGTCAGATAGACCAGGAGAGCCCCGTTCCAGTGGCGCCGGAGGATCTTGTCGGCAAAAAAGTCCCTCTCCGGGTCGTAGCTGCGAAACCTTTGGTCGTCAAAAAAGTTAGGAAATCCCGACTGTCGGACCTCCTCCGCGGCGCGCGCGAGCGGCGCGATGTCCTCCAGGTCGCGGATGGTAACGGTGAATGCGTTCGCCCGGATGAGATCCGGCCCCATCGGCCGGTCCATGAACCCGACGGCCCGGAGCGAAAAATCCTTTCCCCGGCCTTCCAGGTCGCGGGTGTCCCGGATGGCGATGAACTGCGTGGTCAGCCCGTGCTTGTCCTTTTTCCCGCCGTACGAGATCCGGCTTAAGGGAATGCGCGCCGCGCCCGCGACCTGGCGGATGAGGTCGAGCGTCGTCCAGCCGCTCTTTTGAAGCGCATAGACCCGGAACCCGCCGGCCGGGCGGAGCGGGAGATCGGCCTGCTCCTCGACGAGGAAGTCCGCGGGCAGGCGCTTGATCACGGGAGGATTATATCACCGCTTCGCCTCCGTCCGCTTCTTCAGGAGGCAGGTCAGACCAAGGAACTCGTCATTGTCATCTTTTCTTCATTTTTCGCTATTGGAATCGACCGGTCTCTTCAATATAATGCTCCGGGCAGGTCGCGACGTCCGGCGCCAATCGCGCGGGAAGCGCAGGACGGTCTGAAACGAGGAGGACACCATGACCCAGGATAGCCAGGCCGCCGTTCTGGCGCTGTTCAAGGAAGCCGACGCCCTGCTTCAGGGGCACTTCAAGCTGACCTCGGGCAAGCACTCGGAGTGGTATTTCGAGAAGATCCGGCTGATCGAAAAACCCGGGGTGCTCGAGAAGATTATCGACCTCCTCGTGGAAAAGATACGCGCCGAAGGGGGGGATTTCGATTACGTTATTTCTCCGGCTTACGGCGCGATCGCCATCGGGTTCCTGGCGGCGCTCAAGCTCGATAAAAAATTCGCCTTCAGCCAGCGGATCGAGGAAAAGATGGGCTTTCGGTCCGGCTGGGCGGGGCTCGACGGCAGCCGGGTGGTCATCGTCGAGGACATCTTGACGACGGGCGGGTCGGTCCAGGAGGTCGTCGAGTGCCTCAAGACGAAAGGGGTGACCGTGGCCGGGATTTATGTCCTTGTCGACAGGACGGCCGGCTCGGTCCCGATCGACGGGAAGCCGGTCGGCAGTCTGCTGCCACTCAAAGTCGAGGCCTTCGAGCCCGTGGCCTGCCCCCTTTGCCGCGCCGGGGTGCCGCTCGTCAAGCCCGGCGCCTCCGACAAAAAACCCTGAAAACGCGGTTTATTTAAGATACAGCTCGATCACCGGGACCGTGACATTCGGCTGCCGCACCGGGATCTGGAGGTTCAGGTTTTTGCTCGGAACCTGTTTTCCGGACGAAGCCGCCGCTTCCGACGAGCCTTTCTCCTCGCTGAATTTGACCTCCGAGGCGTCGTTCAGGAGCTGGGCGTAGGCGACGCGTCCGGCGAAGCCGTCGAGGTGCAGCACGCCCATGGGCCACTCGAGGACGTGGACGTAGAGACGCTTGGCGGCCGGGTTGTACGTGAGCAGACAGTTTTGGGGCGCCTTGAAATCGGCCGGCGCCTGGGTGCAGCCGTAGATCGACCGGTTGTGCTCCTTCATCCAGGCCCCGATGCCCTCGAGCCGCTCCTTGGCCCGCTCATCGAACGTGCCCCGGGCGGTCGGGCCGACATTGAGGAGCAGGTTCCCGCCCTTGCTTACGGTCTCGATCAGCATGACGACGAGCTGGCGGATGCTCTTCCAGGTCGCCTCGTCGCGGTGGTATCCCCAGGACCCGGAGAACGTCTGGCACGTCTCCCAGGGAACGGGTTTGCCGTCCACCGACACCCACTCGCGGGGCATGGTCTGCTCGGGGGTCCGGTAGTCCCAGCCGCCCGGGACGTCGAGGAGGTCGAGCCGGTCGTCGACGATGATCTGGGGCTGGAGCTCGCGGATCATCTTCAGGAGCTTCTCCGACTGCCAGTCGTTCCGGCCCTTGCCGTTCTCGCCGGGAAACGAATAATCCATGAACAGGGTATCGACCGGGCCGTACCGGGTCAGCAGCTCGCGGACCTGGTTGTGGAGATACTCCGCGTACTTGCGGACGTCGCGGTTGGCCGCGGACTTCCGGAATTCCAGGTTGTTGAACATCGGGTGGTTCCGGTCCACCGGGTAATCCGGGTGGTGCCAGTCGAGGAGCGAATGATAGAACCCGGCGTGAAGCCCCTCGGCCCGGAAGGCCTCGACCATGGGTTTGATCAGGTCCTTGCCGTAAGGAGTGTTGGTGGCCTTGTAATCCGTATACTTCGAATCCCAGAGGCAGAAGCCCTCGTGGTGCTTGGTCGTGATGACGAAATATCTCATCCCGGCCTGCTTGGCCAGGCGCGCCCACTCCTGGGGGTTGAAAAGATCGGGGTTGAAATGCTCGAAATACTTCTGGTATTCGGCGTCGGTCAGTTTTTCGTGGTTCTTGACCCATTCATGGCGGGCCGGGAGCGCATAAAGGCCCCAATGGATGAACATGCCGAACCGGGCCTCGGTCCACCACTTCAGCCGGGCCTCGCGTTGGGATTCGGTCTCGGGGGCCGTCGCGGCTTGACCCGGCACCAAGAGTGCCAACGCGGAGACAAGAAGGAAAGAGCTGATAAGGATTTTCATGCGAGGGACTCCTTTCGCGTGAGGCTGCCTGAATTGCCCACGTTCAAAAAGCGCTTATAGCACAGCCGTGCGCCGTGTGTCAAAACCGGCTAACCTTTTCGGCGCGGCTGATATATAAACTATGTGAAAACCGATTCGACATGCGCGGACACGACAGCGGCGCTGAACTTCCCGGGAGCGCGGGCTCCGCACGCCGGCGACTTTGAAATGAGCCAGGACGAAGGCGGGGCGGGGTCAGCGACCATATTCTGGGAGCTCCTGGCCCCCGTCAACCGTAAGGTTTACAATTTCATCCGCAAAGCGGTGAATTTTTCCCAGGACGCCGACGACATCTTCCAGGAAAGCGTCCTCCAGGCGTTCCGGTATTTCCGGACCTTCCGGCGCGGCGCGAAGTTCGAGACCTGGCTGTTTTCCATCGCCCATAACGAAGTCCGGAAGCACTTCAGGCGCGCCTCCAAAGCCTCAGTTCCCCTGGACGAGGTCCCGGCGGCTGCCGCCGATTCTGCGCGAAGGGATGCCCTCGTGCGGGAAGTTTATCGGTTTGCCGAGACGCTCCGCCCGCGGCCGAGGCTGGTGTTCTTCCTCTTCTACGACAGCGGATTTTCGATCGGCGAAATTTCCGAAATCACGGGGCTCCGAGAGGGCAACATCAAATTCATCCTCAACCAGGCCCGCGCCAACCTAAGAGCCATCATGGGAGAATCCGATGAGTGACGAAAGACGGTTGGATGCTAAGATCGCCGGGCTCGTGCGGAACGTCCACGAGCAGGTTCCGGCGGCACTCGAGGAAAGAATCCGAGCGGCCGCGGCAGAGACTCGACCCAGCGCGGGAAGACTCGGCTGGCTTTGGCTCCGTCCGGGGGGCTTTTCGAGGCGGCGCACCAGAATGCTGGCCTTTGTCCCGGCCGCGGCTGTCTGCGTCCTGGCCGCTTTCCTGCTGATCCCCATCTTAAAAAAGCCGCCGGTATCCCCGATCTCGGAAATCCGCACTGAATTCGAGATCGCGGACAAGAACATCAAGATCGTTTTTATTCAAAAGCCCGATTTTAGCCTTTTTCAGGAGGAATGACATGAAAAGAAGCCTGTACCTTATGATCGCCATGGCCCTGGTTTTTTCGCCGGCATCGTCCGGACCGTGCGTCTCCTCTCTTTATGCTCAGGGAGGAGACGTCCCGAGCGATGTTCCTGCCGGACAGCAGCAGGGAGAAACGGCCCAGCCGGGGTGGCCGGCGCAGGAGAACCTCACCGCCTCCGCAGCCCCGGGCGCAGCCATCGCCGAGCAGCAGAAAGCAGGAACAGCGCGAGCCGAGGCGCGACCCGGCGAAGAGGAAATCGTCGTGAAGACGTATACACTCAAATACATCTCCTGGCGCGACGTCGCCAACGCCGCCAGATTCTATGTTGTCGAAGCGACGGGCTCGGACAGCACCCTGACGGTCATGATCAGGAAAAAGCACATCGCGGATTTTGAAGCCGTCCTCAAGAAGCTGGATGTCGAGCGAAAGAACATCATGTTCCGGGTCTTTACGATCATCGCAGCCAAGGACGGCGCGCCGGACATCATCAAGAAACCCGAGACCAGGGAGATCGAAAACCGGGACCTCAAGATGGCCCTGGACGAGATCAAGGGCCTCTGGAACTTCAAGCGCTATTGGGTGGAGGCGCCGTCATTCGTAATGGTAAAAGACGGGTCAGAAGGAAGCAACGTCCGGCTGGTCGCCGGCCTGCTCGATTTCGCCGACTTCGGACTGTCCTTGCGGCAAGTCAGGTTGAGCGGCGACGAACTTGGCAAGCGAAATATCAACGTGGGCGAGCTCAAGCTCGACCTCAACGTCAACACGCCCAACGCCTCCCGCAACGCGACCCTGATCGACACCATGCAGATATCGGTGAGAGAGAAGGGCTACCTCGTCGTCGGGGTGAGCGGCCTGGAGACGGGTTGGAGCGGGATGGCGCTCATCCTCGTCATCAGCGCCGAAATCAAGTAACGACGTATCGGAGATTCCGGGCGCCGGGCCGATGGCGGCCGATCGTCCTCCCTCAAACTGCTGCAACCATGCTATCCGTCGAAGTGGCTTTTTTCGTGTGGACATCCCCGGGCCAAATCAGTAAAGTGAGAATACCTCCGCCGGCGACGCGGAGAAACCGTTCCGGAGGTCGGGATGCAGAAAATAATCGGACGGCGTGAGTTCATGGCGCGGGGCGCCAAGGTAGGCATCGCGTCCGTGCTGGTAAACGAGTTTCTGGCCAAAGTGCCGGGCGGGCTGTGGGCGGCCCCCGCGGCGGCGGCTCCCGACATCGCGGTCGCCGCAGGCGGCGATTACGGCGCAGCGGCCTTCAAGGCCGTGGAGCTGGCGGGCGGCATGTCCAAGTTCATCAAGAAGGGGGCCAAGGTCGCCCTCCTTCCCAATGTCCAGAGCCGGCACCCCGGGACATTCACCAAGCCTGAAATTTTCCGGGCCGTCATTAGGATGTGCCGGGACGCCGGGGCCGGCGAAGTCGCCGCCCTGAGCCTCCTGACCCAGCAGCACTGGGATGGGGCGGGCCTCAGCCAAATCGCCCGGGAGGAGAGTGTCCCCGTGAAGCTCATTCCGGCCGAAGACATCCATTACAGGCCGGTCCCTGTTCCCCGCGCCGCGGCCTTCAAGGAAGCCATGGTACCCAACGATTTTTTTAATTACGACGCCTATATCAACATGCCGGTCACCAAGGACCACGCCGGAAACAGGTTCACCGGCACCCTGAAAAACCACATGGGTCTCAACTCACGGGCAGCCAACCGGTCTTTCCACAAGCCGAAATGGAAGACCGACCCGGCCGACATCGAGCATCTCGAGATCTGCATTGTCGACCTCAACACGATCTTCAAGCCGGCGCTCAACATCGTGGACGCGACCGAGATCATCACGACCAACGGCCCAATGGGCCCGGGCGAGCTCATCAAACCGATGAAGGTCGCCGCGGGTCTCGACCGGGTGGCCATCGACGCTTACTGCGCGGCCCTCCTGGGCCTTGAGCCCCGGGACGTTCTTTCCATCCGGAAATCCGCCGAGAGAGGGCTGGGCGAGATCGACCTCCGGAAGGTCAAAGTTCAGGAGGTCAGGGTCTAGGATGGCGCTCCGCCGGTGGATACTGTTCCTGGGCTTCGGGGGGGCCGTCCTGGCGGCGGTTTCGAGCGGCGGCGCCGGACCGCCGGGAGGGCCGGCCGTCCGGTCGCAGAAAGATCCGGCTTCCCCTTCAGCCCGGCTTGATCTTGCGTCCTGCCTGCCCCGGTCCGATGAAGTGCCCGGGTGGTCTCCCAAAGGCGAGGCGCTGGTTTACCGGGGAGAGGACCTGTTCACCTACATCGACGGCGGCGCCGATATATATAATGAATACGGCTTCCGCCAGGTCATCGTCCAGGACTACGAGAATGCTTCCCAGAAGGCCGTGACCTTGGAGGTCTTCGAGATGGCCGACGCGGCCGCCGCCTTCGGGATGTTCACCTTCAAGACGAGCGCCCGCGGGACAGCCGTCGCGTTAGGCCAGGGGGGGCGTCTCGAAGACTACTACCTCAACTTCTGGAAGGGGCCGCTGGTCGTCACCATTACAGGTTTCGATGACAGCCCGGAGAGTGTCGGCGGGGTCCGCGCCATCGCCCAGGCCGCCGACGGCAAGATCAAGGTCCGGGGAGAAAAGCCGGCGCTCGCCGCCGCGTTTCCGCCCGAGTGGGCGGAGCGGGGCGGGCTGAAATACCTCCGGGGTCCGCTCGGGCTCCGGAACCTTCATCCGGTGTTCGCCCGTCAATCGATCCGATTCCACGAGGGCGCGGCGGGCTGGCCGGCCGACGGGGTCCTCGCCGTGATCCTGAAGGGCCAGACCGCTGCCGAGACCATGACGGCCCTCTCGGACTCGGAGAAGGCTTTTTCTTCGAGTCCGCCGTTCTCCGGCTATCAGAGCCGGGACGGCGGTTTTGCAGGCCGTGACGCCAAGGGCAATTCTATCGAAGGCCGGCTGCTGGATGGACACCTCGCGCTCCTCGTCGCGAAGGAGCGGCCCGGAGACGGTGATAAGTTATGGGAGCGGCTCCGCGCCGCCATCGCCGGCCCATGGCGATAGCAGCGGAAGCCGGCTGAGAGGAGGGATCGTGATGCGCCGAGCCATCGCCGATTTGTCCATCTTCCTGATGGCCGCCTCGTGAGCCGTCAACCCGGTTACCGCTAAGAAAGAGATCATGCTCATCTCCGGGCAGCGGGAGATCGAGCTCGGAAAGGAAACCGATGCCGAGATCCGGTCGGAGTTCGGGGTCTACGCCCGCGACTTGAACAGGCCGAAGGAGATCAGGCTCGGCTGGGTGCGGGACTTCGAGATGATCAACCTGACCCGGCGGGCTCTGGTTTCTGCAAAACGCATCAACCTCTTGTAACCGATGGTCGTGCCTTCGGCGAACGTCACCCAGGCTTTCCCGTCCCAGGCCTGGAGCGTGAATTCCTCGACGCGCTGTCCGAGGCGGATGTTTTCCTGAAGCATGGCCACGTCGAAGGCCGCCTCCCGGCCGAGGTCGAACTCGACCGCGGCGGATTCGGTGCCCTCCGGTGCCCGCCAGAAGCTGAGCGCGTCGCCGTCGAGGATCGCCGCGGCCGGATAGCCCCCGGCCTCGCCCGACGCCTTGACTTCGGCTCCCGCTGCCAGGTTCGTCTTGAAAATACCGTCCAGGAGGCGGCGGAAACCCAGGAGGCCGGCGGCGTCGTTCTCATGGATTCGCCCGCGCCGGTCGGGAGGCACGTTGAGCAGGAGGACCGAATTGCGCCCGACCGAGCTGAAGTAGATTTCGAGGAGCTTTTCCGGGGATTTGACCTCGCCGTCCTCCTTGGCGTGGTAGAACCAGCCGGGCCGGATGGAGACGTCGGTTTCGGCGGGGTACCAGGCCAGCGCCTTCGCCCCGCGGATTTTAGCACGGCTTCCCAGGTCGGGCGCCGTCATGTCACCGGGAAGGAAGAGATCATCCAGGGATGCGGAGTCGGCCGTGTCCCGTATCTTGACCGGGACGACGCTCCACTCGGTTTCGCGGCCGTAGCCGGTTTCCGTTCCCACCCAGCGGATGTCCGGTCCCATGCCAAAGATCAGGGCGCACGGCCGGAGCTCGCGGACCACGCGATAATATGACGGCCAGTCATACTCCTGTCGCTTGCCGTTGGGGCCCTCGCCGCAGGCGCCGTCGAACCAGACCTCGGAGATTTCGCCATAGTCCGACAGGAGCTCCCGGAGCTGCTTCCGGAAGTGCTCATTGTAGGCGGGTGAATCGCCGTAGGCGGGCTCGTGCCGGTCCCAAGGGGAAAGGTAAATGCCGACCTTCAGGCCCGCCTCCCGGCAGGCGTCCGCCACCTCCCTGACGACGTCGCCCCGGCCCCCGCGCCAGGGGCTGCTCTTGATGCTGTGGTTCGTGGTGCGGCTCGGCCAGAGGCAGAACCCGTCGTGATGTTTGGCGGTGAGGATGAGCATCCGGACGCCGGCGTCCTTGAGGACTCTGATCCACTGCCGGGCGTCGAAATCGGTCGGGTTGAAGAGGGCCGGGTCTTCCGTGCCCTCGCCCCACTCGCGGTCGGTGAAAGTGTTTATTCCGAAGTGGGCGAAAGCGATGAATTCCATTTCCTGCCAGGCCAGCTGGTTGGCCGTGGGGACGATGTTGGCCGCTTTCCTGACGATGCTCTCCTCCTGTTCTCCGGGCGCCATCAACAAAAAATTCGGCTGGGGAGCCGCACCCGCTTGCCGTCGACCAACTGGGCTGACGGCGGCCGGGGACATCATGAGAAGAAGAAGAGCAGGGCCGGCGAAACCGGCCCAGGAAACGTCTTTTTTCATCGTTTCACCATCCTCCTCGCTCCGTTCTCTTCGCGCTCTATTCTTGCGTTTTAGCGACGGGCCGCAGCTTGACCGTCTCGATGGCGTGATGGCCCAGCGGATATTTCAGGGCTTTTTCCGCAAGAGGGAGAGGCTTCGGCTCCTCCTCGATGATATTGACGGCCTCGGCCCGGCTCATCGGGAACGCGGTTTGCAGCTCGAGCTCCGCCGGACGACCCTCGATCTCGTAGAACCGCACGATGATCGCATCGTCGTCGGCGCACTTCTTGATCGTGCTCACGAGGCCATTGGCGGCGGAAAAAGAAAAGAAGGCCCGGGTTTCCGGCAGGTCGGGTTTTTCAGCCCGGCCGGGATCGACGACCGCGAAAAGCGGGGTGTTGGCCTCGATGCCGCGGCGCCAGCCGTTGGTCCAGCCTCCGCTGTGGGAATAGATGGAGAAGCGGTAATGATGGTCGCCCTCCTGGAGGTACCAGTTGCCCTCGCCGTGGCAGCTTCTCCGTGAGGCCAGGAGCACCGGTTGGAGAAGCGGATAGTCCGCCGGGTTCGGGGTTGGGTCCCTGAAGTCGTTCACGGCCACGCTCGTTGTGAGCGTGACCCCGAAGTCCCCGCCGCTCGCGTCGATGAAATTCTGGACCTCCCGGGGCCGGATCTCGGAGCAGGGCTCATCGTAATTCAGCCTGCCGTAGGCCGGGCCGCCCGTGCCCGGGATTTCGCTTTTCCCAACCTCGACGACCCCCATCGGAACTTCGTAGGCGACCCGGCCGCCGGGGGTATTCACCGGCACGGCCAGCCGGAACTCGCGGTAGGGGTCGCCGTCCCAGCCCAGGATGGAAACCTCGCAGTCGATGCGCTTGTCGTGGTTGTAGATGATCAGCTTCTGCCGGATGGTGCAGTTTGTCAGAGGCTGTTCCATGGTGAAGACGGCGCGCAGCGCTCCCGACTCGGCGGCGTCATGTTTCCAGCCGGTCCCGTGAAGGCTCAGCTTATCGAATCCCTCCATGGTCGGCTGCTGGACGCGTCCGAACTCGCCCGCTCCGTTGCCCACCGACCGCAGGGTGAAAACCTCGAACCCCAGGAACTTCCCGGTGTTCAGGATGTCCCGGCGGATGGTCTTATCGGTGAGCCTTTTTATGCCTCCCGGCGCGAGCTCGACCCTGTAGAAATCGTTCTCGTAGACGGTGTTCGTGGGCGAGCCGCCGAGGGGGGCGGCCTCGGTCTCGCTCTTGACCAGATAAAACGTCCTGTATCCCAGTCCGGGCACGTCCCGGGCGATGAATTCCAGCCGGACGCCTTCGGTGGCGCCGGCCGGCAGGAACTGGGCGGCCATCAGGCGGCCTTCCTCGTCGACGACCTGCCAGCTCTCCCGGCCGGAGGGGACGCTGACGGCGACGGGCAGCGTGCGCGTCCAGGACAGGCTGTTGAAGAGGACGACGGGAACTCCCTTGGCCGGGACCGCGGCCACGCGCCCGGCGATCTTTTGGATGGCCGTCCCAAGCAGCCGGCGGCCGGCATCGCGGGCGGATTCGTATTTCTTGAGGAAGAGGCGGTCGGTGATCTGCCCCTCCTTGCCGCCCAAGCCGTGGTCCGGGTAAATAGCCGCCAGCCAGGCTTCGTCCAGGTCTTTTTCGGGATAGCCGTCGAACCCGCCCTCGAGGAGCGCGAGGGTGGTGTTGAAGATTTCGGCGGCCGGGAGCAGGACGCCGGCCTCGCGCTGGGCGGTGATGGCCCGGTGGTGCGTCGGGCCGTGGATGTAAAGCCAGAGGTTCGGTCTTTCTCCCATGATTCCTTCAAAATCGGCGTCCGCGGTATCGATCTGCTCGAAAAACCGCTGCGCCGGGGAGTACATCATGATCGGGCGCGGAGCTTCCGGTTTTGATCCGGCGCCTCCGTTCCAGGCCTCGATCAGGGGGCCGAAATCGGTCGGTTGGGAAAAATCCACGGAGTTGAGGAGCGGGAACTCGGCCGGAATCCGGCGCTGGCGATGGTAAGGACTCCACCTGGCGAGCCTTTCCTCAAGGGCCGTGACGGCTTTGACGGGCGGGGCACCGAGAATCGCCGAAGCATTCGTGTAATGACCGGGCGAATAGGCCAGGACCGATGAGCCGTCCGGGCTGGCCCACCGGTAGTATCCCTCGTGATACCGGCTGATGATCATGTAGGGGATTCCCGCTTTGCTTAGAATCTGCTGCATCTGCAGGGCCCGCCCCGGCACGTCGGGGTTGAAATAAACCCGGGCGTCGCAGCCCGGGAAATTCCGGGTCAGCCAGCGGCGGCCGAAATAGGTTTCCCGAACGAGCTGTTCCCCGCTGAGCAGGGATTCGTATGGCTGGTTGAAGGTCGCTCCCCACTCCAGCCGTCCCTCGCGAGTGTGCTTGAGGATCTCGTCGCGCCGCTCCGGATGGCGCTCGAGATATTCCATCAAGTTCAGCATGTTCTCCATGACGAAGCAGTAGTCGGGGTTGGCGGCCATCATCTTCAGAGCGGGAGTGATGCACTGCGTGTCGCGGTATTCGCGGCAAGCTTCGGGGCTGTTCATCCAGGCGATGTCCTGGTGGCTCGACGAGATGATGCGGACCGTCCGGCCGGGCTTCGGTTGGCCGCCGGCGTCGGGGTCGGCCGGCTGCGGGCGCCGTCCGTCCGTGGACGCGGCCGCGAGACTCGAGAGGAAGAGACAGAGCGCCAAGGCGCGTGCGGTTCTCGGCATGGGGCCTCCGGTTATCTGTTCAATATCGAAAGGTCGGGGACGAGCAGCTTCCGGATCGCGGGCTCGTCCATGTTTTCCGGGGTGGCCAGGAAGACGCCCGTGTCGACGTATTTTTCGTACGGCTCGCCCTTGAGATGCGCCACCGCCGTCTTGACGCCGTCGTACCCCATGCGGAACGGGTCCTGGAGGACGAGCCCCCTCAGCTTCTTCTTTTTGAGGGCCTCGATGAGCTTCCTCGAGGAGTCGAAACCGACGTGGATGACCTGGTCGGCCAGTCCCCGGTCTTCCAGGGCCCTCAGGCAGCCGAAGGTGGTCGATTCGTTGGGCGTAAAAATGGCTTCGACATCCGGGAAACGGGACAGCAGGTTGTCCGTCGTCTGGTAGGCCGTCTCGGTCGTGATCCCCGCGTACTGGTTGTCCGAGAGGATAGTGATCCCCGGGAAGCCGGCCTTGACGGCCTCGAGGAAGCCGTCCTCCCTTTGCCGTCCCCCCTCGACACTTGCGATGACGCGGATAAGGATCAGCTTGCCCCGGCCCTTCATGAGCGAGCCGATGTATTCGGCGGCCAGCCGGCCGCCCCTGCGGTTGTCCGTGGAGACATAGGCGACGTGATCGTCCCCGCTCAACGCGGAGTTGAAGATGACCGTCGGGATGCCCGCCCGCTTGGCCTCGGCGACCGGCGCGACCAGGGCCCGGTCGTCCATCGGCGTGAGCACGATGGCGTCGACGCCGGCGGCGATCATGGTCTCGACGATCTGGATCTGCTCGTTCCGGTCGTCTTCCTTGAGCGGGCCCTTCCAGATGATCCGGACGCCCAGCTCGTCGCCGGCCGTCCGCGCCCCGGCGTGGATGGCCTTCCAGAATTCATGGGTCGTTCCCATGGGGATGACGGCCAGCCGCAGCTCCTTGGGGGCCGCGCCGGCACCCGTTTTCCGGCCTTGGCACGCGCCCAGAAGCAGGGCGGCCATGACCGCGGGGAGAACCGCCAGCAACCGGCAGGGGAGATGGGTTTTCATCGGCGCCGACTCAACATAGCACAACCTTCAGGCAAATTCCAAAGGTCTAGTATTGACCGTATTTCCGGAAAGCCTCGTACATCGCGCGGACGTTGGCCAGGGGAACGTCGGGCCCGATCTCGCCGCAGGCGATGAGCCCTCCCTCGGGCGTGCCGCAGGCCTCGAACGTCCGCTGGACTTCTTCAGCGACCTCCGCGGGGCTGCCGAAGGGCATGACCCTCTGCCTGTCGATGTCCGTCCGGAAGGCCACCCGGCCGCGGGCGTTTCGGGCGATCCAGTCATGGCCGACGACCGCGACCTGGACGTTGATGACATCGACGCCGATCTCGATGAGGTCGCCGATGATTTCGTTCACGAAACCATCGCTGTGAAACCAGACCTCCATCCCGGCCGAGCGGGCCCGCGCAAACATGGCCTGGTAGCGGGGTTTGAAGATGCGCCTCCAGACGGCGGGCCGGATGAGCAGACCGCGCTGGGCCCCCCAGTCGTCGCCGAAATGGAGCCCGTCGTATTCGAGGGCCGTCCACTTGTCGATCCAGCGCAGGTGGAAGGCGAGCAGGTCGTCGAGCAGCCGGCCGAAGGCCGCTGATTCCCCGACGATGTCCATCAGGCAGTTCTCCATGCCCCGGAGCTGCTGGAGCTGCTCGAAATAGGTGATCCAGGCGCCCCGTGCGTACCAGCGGCCGTCGAACCCGCACAGGTGGCCGCTGTACTGCCTTCCTGGAGGCGGTCCGGCCGGAAAATCCGCCGGCCACCGGTACTCTTCGTACCGGTCCAGGTCCCGAATCGGCCAGTCCACGGGAATGCCGCAGATGCCCATCCATTCCACGCGCCACAGGGTCCCGAAATCATCCCGGTTCAACCCTTCTTTATAGACGGCGGAGAACTTGGAAACGGGCAGGTCATCCATAAAATCCCAGCCGAAGTCCTCCCGGTATTCGGTCAGGATTTCGGCCAGGGCGGCGCCGTGCTTCAGCTGGGCCGCGGGCAGCACCGCGTGCGAGATGGGAGCGCGGTCGGGCCGGTTGAAGCGGATCGCCCGACGGACCCGTTCGCGGCTGTCCATGGGCTCAGGTGGCACCCGGTCCATTTCGGCATCTCCCGGCAGTCAAGTTCGCGGCCATCGGATTTCCTTCACGAGATTATCAGCGTCACGAGATAGGCCGCAGTCAGGACGATCAGCGCCCCCACCGTAGCACAAGATACGATATTGTAAGCTCTACCGTTGGCATACTCGCCCAACAGCTTCTTATTGTTGACGAGAACGAGCATGAAGACGAGGATGACGGGCAGCACGATCCCGTTGATGACCTGCGACACGTACATCACCCGGAAAAGCGGAATCCCGGGCAGCAGGACGATTCCGGCCCCCAGGAAGATGAGGAGCGAATAAAGTCCGTAGAACTGCGGCGCCTCCGAGAATTTCTTATTGACACCCGCCTCCCAGCCCATGCCTTCGCACACGAGGAAAGCAGTCGAAAGCGGGAGTATGGAGGCCGCAAACAGGGACGCGTTGAGGAGGCCGAAAGCGAACAGTGCCGCGCAATACCGTCCG